>Ga0233403_10000116_pt1 | contig 33921 bp, 20 predicted proteins | sample Na_oxic_1_MG_FD_179866 | JGI IMG/M metagenome (GOLD analysis project Ga0233403, IMG submission 179866) | Seawater microbial communities from Saanich Inlet, British Columbia, Canada - Na_oxic_1_MG | ecosystem: Environmental > Aquatic > Marine > Inlet | place: Canada: British Columbia | collected...
AAAGCTTTCTAAAAATGCACAACAATTTATCAAATATGAGGTAGGACAACATCCCTATTTACTGAGAATAGCCACTTATCGTTTAAAAGAAGCCTATCAAGCTCAGGAAAAAAATCCTATTGATGCCACCAAACGAGATTTTTATCAAAAATGTCAAAAATTACTGGACGATATGTTAAAAACTTGGCCTAAAACTATGTGTCACGTTTTTGTGCAGATAGCGCAAGGTGCGTTCAATGACACAAATGGTTATTCAAAAGAGCTTGAAGAACTGGAAAAGACCGGGTTAATTAAACGAGAAAATGAGCAATGGCAAGTGTTTTCCCCGGTGTTTGTTAAATTGTTAAAAGAGCAAGATATATCAAGACTTTGTACCAAAGAATCTCATATAGAATCTTAATAAAATGTGGTTATCAAAACTGATGAACGAACCTGAAGACCCCCTAAATCCTTATGTTATTGGCTCTGCGGTTAGTAATGGTCCAGCGTTTGTTGGACGTGAAGATGTTTTGCAAGACGTGCGTAATGTACTGCAACATTCGCAACAAAATGCCATCGTGTTATACGGACAACGCCGCATCGGTAAAACTTCCATATTAAAGGAATTAGAAGCGAAATTGGCACAAGCCGGTTATTTGCCGATTTTTTTTGATTTGCAAGATAAAGGTAAACTGCCATTAGATCAAGTGAATCAAGAATTAGCGGACAAAATTTCCGATAAATTGAATAGTCCATCCCAACTTGCATTGGACGATATATTGTTTCATTGGCAATCACCTCAAAAATTGGTCATTTTGTTTGATGAATTTGAGGCGGTCGCGGGTAATGAATTTGAGGAACGGCAAGCGAGTGAGACTTTTTTTCCTTATTGGCGAGACATCCTGGTTAAAGTCGATAAAGCAAAATTAAATTTTGTATTTACCATTGGGCGTAAAGTGGAAGACTTAAATGAAAAAGCCATGTCTTTGTTGAAAGAAGTTCCCAGCAAAAAAGTGTCTCTTCTTGATGAGACACAAACTAAAAAATTAATCAAATTATCCGAATCGGACACTAATAAAACACTTAAATGGAATGAAAATACCATACAAGCAGTTTGGGAACAAACCGGTGGTCATCCCTTTATTACCCAAATCTTATGTTATTGTATTTGGAATCACCTTTATGAAACTAACCCACGCCGTAAACCACCAATAGTTAGAGTAGCCAATGTCAACGACAATTTAGCTAATGCCTTAGAAACTGGTGGAAATGCCTTTCAATGGCTATGGGATGGCTTACCGGCTACAGAAAAATTAGTCACTTCTCTATTGAGTAATCAGAATAAACCAATCACTACACAAGTATTGGAACAACTGTTAAAAGACCATGGATTAAGAATAGCTAATGAAGAACAGCAACAAGCAACTCGTATTTTACGGCAGTGGGATGTCATAAAACCAGATAGGGGAGAAAAATTTCGTTTTTGCGTTGAATTATTTCGTCGTTGGATTGCTAAGGAAAAACCATTACCAAAAGTCCAACAAGAATTAGATAGTAGTGAAAGTCATGCCCATAATTTTTATGATTTGGGTCGTAGATTTCGTTCTGTTAATCAACTGAAAGATGCTGTTGATAACTTGGAAAAGGCGGTCAAATTAAATCCCAATCATGTCAGTGCAAATGGTTTACTTACTGAAACTTATCTTGACCAAAAAAATTGGGAACCGGCATGGAAAAAAGCAAAAGCATTTTCTCTACTGCGTCCGAAGCTTGCCCGTCCATTGCTAAGTCAGGCGTTAGAAAAACTCATTATTGATCAAAATGAAGATACGCAATTGCGCTATTATGAAGAAACTTTAAAGATAGACTCAGAACATGTAGAAGTTAAACAAAAGTGGCAACAAATTTGGCAACAACGTGGAGAGAATGCCTACCGAAATGGTAATCTGGAAAAAGCATTAGAAGCTTTCCAAAAAATAGGATTGACAGAAAAAGTTATTGAAATTCAAAATAGGCTTACCCAAGAAATTAATCAAACTCAAAGAATTATAGAAGCATTTTTAATAGAACAGATTCAGGAAACAACAACGTTGGATGGTATTTTTCTCTATGAACCTCAAGAAAAAAATCTCTATTTGGGAACAAGAAATGGTATTGATGTCACACAAAAATCCGTAATAGCAAACAGTCTGTTCGGTTCCAATCAAAACCAAACAGGAATCTCTATTTTAGGTTTGAGAGAAATTATTGAAAGAATAAAGGAGGAAAAAAATAGTAGAGAGTTTGAAGGAGCCTTTTTTCAATTTGCTACTTCTATTTTGAGTATCTATTTAATCCCAAATCCTAAAATTTTTTCTGAAGATTGTGGCAAGAAACACGAAGACAACTTTATGATAATTGGTATTATATCAGCTAATAATGTAATCGGAACATTTATTAAAGAAAGTAAAAAAGTTGTTACTCGTCTCAAAGAAACATTACCAATTCATATTGAATCTAACAAAATAGGATAATACAAAATGAATTCTCAGGAATTTCAAAAGTTAATTAATGATATCGTTTTAAAAGCAAACGGGATAGATGGAATTATCATTTTTGATCCAGAAATAGCACTTACTCTTTATCATAACACTGAATATAACAAGGATCGACACGGAGACGAGATAGTTGATAATCATAATGGTATCGCCGGTTCTCTAAGTGGAGTTCATCAGATTGCAGCAACACTAAAAGCGTTTGGTGAAAACGCCAAACGTGGAGAATTGAAACATGGGATTTTTCAACTGTCGAACGGCATTTTGGTCTTGTATTTCTTAGAAATACATAGAAAACCTTTTGTTGTGGCATTTATCAGTGGCACTCCAGACGGTTTAGGTTTGATGTTAAACCATTCTGGTGCCAACATCGGGAAAATTGAACAGGCACTGAATCAATTATTAGCCTAGATGAACTGTGCTTCGCCTCGTTACAACGCTTGAGCGTTGTAACGCCTATTTTAAAATCCCCTCACACGATACCAACTTACTCATTCTAAAACGAGCGTAGAATGGGTTAGAATCCTCACAATTCTCAACAACCCTAAAAACAACACTTCCCAGTCATTTTCTGCCAGCCTGATAAATCAAGGGGTCAGAGTAGTTGCATTATCTCAGTCATCATTTGACTTTGAACTGTGAAACGCTTTCTTGTGATTTATCTGAGATGGAATACTACTTTATTGAATTGCCTAAATTTACTAAAACAGAAAGCGAACTTGTTACCATCTTAGATAAATGGGTTTATTTTATCAAACATGCCGAAGATTTAGAAATCGTACCTGAACATGCCAAACAAATTTATGCTTTGGAAACCGCTTATGATGTAGCAAACCGGTATAACTGGAAGAAACAAGAATTAGAAGCGATTGAATATTGGGAGATGCGTGAACGTGCTAATCAGGATACTGCCTTTGAAAAAGGGAAAACCGCCGGAAAAAAAGAGGGCTTAAAAGAGGGACAACAACAAAAGGCCCTTGAAATAGCCCGTAGTCTATTAGCCAAAGGCATAGAATCTGCTACGGTGATGAAATACACGGGTCTTTCCCCAGATGAGTTAGCCACCTTATCCCCAAAATAATTCCTCTTCAACAGTAATAGGAGCGAAAGGCGAGAAAATGAGCGGTGGCTGGGTTCAAAATAAATTTTAGATGACAAATATTGATATAGATGTTGAGAAAAATCGTTAGTGCAAAACCTTCGAGATTTTAAAAACCTCGAAGGTTTTTGACGGAAATTATGTTTCTGAAAAACAATATAGCACTTATCGCTTGAATGGAGCTAAAATGCAAATGGTGGGCAACAAAAAGACGTTACCCACCCTACATACAATCACTATCCTTTCCCTGTCCCCTTTCTCTTGTCCCCTTTAATTCGGTTTAGCAGCTCGCTTGCGTTCGTATTCTTTTAAGAATTGTTTACGCAAACGAATGGCTTTTGGTGTGACTTCCACTAATTCGTCATCATCAATAAATTCAATCGCTTGTTCTAATGTCATCTGAATCGGTGGTGTGAGCAGGAGGTTTTCATCTGTGCCAGCCGCACGGATATTGGTTAATTGCTTGGCTTTGAGTGGATTAACCACTAAATCATTGCTTCGTGAATGGATACCAATGATCATGCCTTCATAAACGTTTTCACCGTGCCCAATCACTAAACGACCACGTTCTTGTAAATTAAACAACGCATAAGCTAGACTTTTTCCGCTACCGTTGGAAATTAAAACGCCATTAACACGTTGTCCAATATTACCTAGTTTAGCGGGTGCATAATGTTCAAACACATGGTATATAACGCCGGTGCCACAAGTTGACGTTAAAAATTCGGTGCGAAATCCAATCAGTCCGCGTGCTGGAATGATAAAATCAAGGCGTACTCGGCCCTTGCCATCTGGTTGCATATCCCTCAAATCGGCTTTCCGTTCACCAAGCAATTCCATCACTGTGCCTTGGTAAGCTTGATCAACATCTATTGTTAGGCTTTCATAAGGTTCACAAGATACGCCATCAATTTCCTTCAATATCACTTTGGGGCGAGATACGGCGAGTTCATAACTTTCGCGGCGCATATTTTCAATTAAAATACCCAAGTGTAATTCACCACGTCCAGAAACTAAAAATTTGTCCGGATCATCCATATCGCTGACACGCAAGGCGACGTTGTGCAATAGTTCACGTTGCAGGCGTTCTCGAATTTGGCGAGAAGTGACATATTTACCCTCTTTGCCAGCGAGGGGTGAAGTATTGACTTGAAAAGTCATACTGACAGTTGGTTCGTCAACCGTAAGGGGCGGTAGAGCGACGACATGTTCTGAATCGCAAAGCGTATCGGAAATCTTTAATTTTTCTATCCCGGTAAAAGCGATAATGTCACCAGCTGTCGCTTCTGGCAGTTCAACTCGTGTTAAACCACGAAAACCAAGCACTTGTAAAACGCGCCCTTGACGTTGCTTTCCTTCAACATTCACGATAATAATAGGAGAATTGGTTTTAATCCGCCCACTGTTAATCCGTCCTATGCCAATAACTCCGACATAACTGGAATAATCCAACGCGCTGACTTGCAATTGGAAGGGTTCATCTGGATCAACATCAGGAATGGGTACATGTTTAACGATGCTTTCAAATAAAGGTTGCATATCCCCATCGCGTACTTCGCTATCATGATTGGCATAGCCATTCAGTGCCGACGCATAAATGATCGGAAAATCTAGCTGTGCATCATCGGCTCCTAAATGATCAAATAATTCAAAGGTTTGGTCTAAAACCCAGTGGGGTCTTGCACCCTCACGGTCAATTTTGTTGATGACCACAATCGGGCGTAAACCACGCGCTAACGCTTTTTGGGTGACAAAGCGGGTTTGTGGCATCGGTCCATCTACTGCGTCAACCAATAACAAGACTGAATCAACCATGGATAAAACCCGTTCAACTTCACCGCCAAAATCGGCATGTCCGGGGGTATCGACAATGTTAATCCGATAGTCTTGCCAACGAATGGCGGTATTTTTAGATAAAATCGTAATGCCACGTTCTTTTTCGAGGTCATTAGAATCCATCACCCGCTCAATGTTTTGATTGTGGGCATCTAAGGTTCCAGATTGTTGTAGGAGTTTATCAACGAGCGTGGTTTTGCCGTGATCAACGTGAGCAATGATAGCGATATTACGCAGTTTAGTAATCATCTTGACGGATATTAAGAAAAATAAAGGGAAAAAACCAAATTTGAGGATTGAAGAAGTTATTAATTTGTGTCTCAATTTTAAAATAGGAAACGATTATTTTTTTATCACTGAAATTTTCATAACTCTTAAATTCGCCTCAAAACGTTTTGGGCTTCCAAAAATAATATACCCAGTTTTGAAGGTTTCACAAAACTGGGTATAGTATTTTTTTGTGCCCTTACCATATCTTTTTACATGGTGAGTATTGATGGCATTATAATGTTATCCTAAATGTGTGTGTGTCTGAAAATATATTTTTGATGTTTTCAGTTATAACGAAATATATGTAGGTAGCAAAAGTATTTTGACTTTTCTAAAAATACGGTTTCTTAAAAAAATAGTATTTTTTTACTCACTCATGTTACGCACAGTGCTTCAACCAGAAAAATCCTCTTAACCCTAATATTTTTTAGAACCACGATCTCTCCCTCCCCCTTCGACAAGCTCAGGGACCACCTAACCTCCCGCTGGGAGGGGAACCGCGTCGTGCCATTTTGTTATCTTTAGCTAAAACGAGAGTCATTAAATAGTTTTAAAAACAATATTTTGACTGTATTTGATTTTATCTATCTTGTTATAGCTAACCAATAGGAAAATTGCACTGGACTGTCCCCCCCCCAGCGGGAGGGGGTTAGGGGGAGGGAGAGATCGTGCTTCTAAAAAATACTTTAAGAAGAAGAATGGGTAACATGAGTTATCTAAAAATACTATTTCTTTCGAGCTAGTGTTTTTCACTTCTCCAAAATATTAAAAAATTTCTGTGTATCTACATATTTCAGATAATTATTTTCAAAGAAGGTGATTATTAAATTAATCTTAGGCCGCGCTAAAGAAGAAAAATTTAATAATACCTGACAAACGCTGACCTAATTTTTAAAACCGACCCGGTTTGGCTCAAAAGTTTTGGAAGTTATTAAAGCCTAATTCCTAAATAGGATTTTTCTTTAGCCCTCATGAATTTCATAGAAATTTTTCAATGGAAATTTTGTATAGACACTAAAATAGAAGTGGCAGCTTAGACAAGTATGACTTTAAAGTTGAAATTTATCGCTAATTAGGAGTGATTATAGGGGTAAAACTGATGAGTGATATGAAAAAGGACCAAGTTAGGGCCATATTACAAAAAACCAGGAATAAAAAGGTGTCTGTTACATTACAACTAGACGCTGATGTCGTCAATTGGTTTATTAATCAAGGAGATGAAAAAGCTCACATCAATAAGACTTTACGCACTTATATGGAAAGTAAGACCAAGCAACAAATTAAATTAACAGATATCAAAAAGATAAAACAACTTCTTATTGCTGGTAAATATAGCTAAATTATCTTGCTATGGAACAGAAATTACTCCTTTAACTCTCGCCCTGGTTGTTGAGCTTGTCGAAACATGGGAGAGATATGAGAGAGGTCATAAAATTCTACGTTATTTCATTTTCATTTTTATGAATGATTTTTAAACCGAGTTTTTTTATTAATTGCTGTTTGTTGTACTGGGTGCAATATTTGCTATTCGCCATTCGTTCTTACGCTCGAATGGCGATTTTCATTTTTCGTTGTTTTCATTCTTTTCATTGGGGAATATCAAAGTGACTATGCTAAGAAGAGCAAAACGCATCCACACAGCTAATATGACACTCCAAAAGAGTATACGTGGGTATTGGTGTCGAAAAAATTTTCGATAAAATCGTACCATACCACGATGCTTGTACCATAACACACGAAGGGGTTGTCCACGACTACATCCCCCCTTTATATGTACAATTTCAATGTCTGGAATAAATAGAATGCGCCATTTTAGGGCATGAAAGCGCATAAACCAGTCCAAATCTTCGCAGTGCAGAAAATAAGTTTCATCCATTGGACCCACAATATCAAGGGCTATACGTCGTACAAACATACAGGCACCTGAAATACCTTCTATTTCAACTGGTTGTTTTGGTAAGGGTTTATTGATAACCACAAAATTTTGAATGTGTTTGGAATGGGGAAATAATTTGTCAAGATGACATACCCGAACCAAAGTTCGCCATGGTGTAGGGACACTACGGCGACATCCTGCTTGTTCTGAACCATCTGGATTTCGTACTAAGCAACCAGCCATTCCGGCTTGTGGATATTTCTCCATAATATTGATAAAACGTGCAAGCGTATCAGGGCGAATCAAGCAATCAGGATTAAGGAAGAGTAGATAGTCACCGGTGGTATAGGGCAATGCAAAATTGGCTGCTTTTGCAAAGCCAACATTTTCAGTATTTTTTATAATTTGTACGCGCTTATCATTATTGATAGCTTTTATCAAGCTATGTAAACTGTTATCTAAAGAGGCGTTATCAACAACATGTATTCTTACCGGTATAGTAGAAGCTAATACAGAATCCACACATTTTGTTAATAAGTGACCGCCATTAAAATTGACAATAATGACGGAGATAACCGGTTCTACAGACATTATGAATTGTGAATTGTGAATTGTGAATTGTGAATTGTGAATTTGTGAATTGATAATTGATAACTGATAACTGATAACTGATAACTGATAACTGATAACTGATAACTGATAACTGAAATTACCGTTTCATGGATTCAAAAAATTTTTCATTAGTTTTTGTTGTGGTAAGGCGTTCTAACAAAAATTCCATCGCAGCAATTTCTTCCATCTGATTTAATAACTTGCGTAAAATCCACACTTTTTGGAGATAGTCTTGGGAAGTGAGTAATTCTTCACGGCGGGTACCAGAGCGATTGATATTAATGGCGGGATAAATGCGTTTTTCAGCAATTTTGCGGTCGAGATGAATTTCATTATTACCAGTGCCTTTAAATTCTTCATAAATCACGTCATCCATGCGTGATCCGGTATCAATTAAGGCAGTGGCTATAATCGTTAGGCTACCACCTTCTTCAATATTTCGTGCCGCTCCAAAAAATCGTTTAGGGCGTTGTAAAGCATTTGCATCAACACCACCGGTAAGGACTTTACCCGATGTAGGCACGACGGTGTTATAAGCACGAGCTAAACGAGTAATAGAATCCAGCAAAATCACCACATCTTTCTTATGTTCAACTAAACGTTTGGCTTTTTCAATGACCATTTCTGCAACTTGGACGTGACGAGCGGCGGGTTCATCAAAGGTACTTGAAATGACTTCGCCATGAACTGAACGCATCATTTCGGTGACTTCTTCCGGTCTTTCATCAATCAGTAAAACCATCAGATAGCACTCTGGATGATTGCTTGCGATGGACTGGGCAAAGTTTTGTAACATCATCGTTTTGCCCGATTTTGGGGGAGAGACGATTAATCCGCGTTGTCCTTTACCAATCGGGGCAACTAAATCAATAATACGCGGTGTTAAATCTTCGGTGCTACCATTGCCAACTTCCAGTGATAGTCGGCTATTGGCAAATAAGGGGGTTAAGTTCTCAAAAAGAACTTTGTTTTTAGCTTGTTCTGGGAGTTCAAAATTAATTTCATTGACTTTCAAAAGGGCAAAATAACGTTCACCTTCTTTAGGGGGGCGAATTTTGCCAGAAACGGTATCACCAGTTCGTAGGTTAAAACGACGAATTTGACTGGGAGATACGTAAATATCATCTGGTCCTGCGAGGTAGGAACTGTCTGCTGATCGTAGAAAGCCAAAGCCATCTTGTAAAATTTCTAGGACACCATCTCCATAAATATCTTCGCCTTTTTTAGCATGTGCTTTTAAAAGTGCAAAAATAACATCTTGTTTACGTGAACGGGCGGTTCCTTCCAAGTTGAGGTTTTGGGCAATTTGAATTAAATCAGTTGCGGTTTGTTTTTTAAGTTCAGTTAAATTCATAAGGTATTATTGAAATTGAAAAAAACCGGTTTTGATACCGGTGAAAAACATAATTAAAAGCACAATATTTTGATTTATGGGAAAAATCATTTTAATTGACGAATACTAGATAATCTAGCGGCTGGACTAAATGAAATAAAATGTGAACGAAGAATTAAATCAACCTTCCACTCAAATGGATGAGAGGGTATCTCCTTTATTGAGGGATGCTATCCTCTCTTTTAGAAATGGATAGTGTGAGGATAAAAAAAGACGAGGAATAAAATGGTTAATTTTTTATAAGAGAATTGGCAAAAAATAAATCTCCTAACCCTCCTTTGTTAAAAGGGAAGCGGGAAGGATTTTTCTTTCTACTTTCCTATACCCGTATTTTAACCTTTGTCCCTCACAAAGGAGGAAACGACCCGATGCGGCTTCTCTGCTTCTTTCCCTTTGGAAGGAACTGAGGTGAGGAGGGTTGGTAATTGAGAGGTGGGTATGGGGGATTTATTTTTTCCAAATCCCATAGTAAAAAGAGGAACTGGGCGATTGATAGATAACTGACTGATTTTAAATACCTACAATAATTAATTGGAAGGAGCCTATTTTCACCTGTTTGTGACAAACCAGAAGCAAAGGGGATTCCTTCTTCTCATTCCCGGTAGGGATACATGAGAAATGGGAAAGGGTAAGGTGGAATTGCTTAACAAATACATCCGCACTTGTTTCTAGGGACTATCAAGTTTCTAAGCAAACTTGGCTATTCTTTTGGGACAAAGTGTGGATAACCTTATGAATAATATGGATAATAATTCATACATAAGGGGGTGATGTTTGTCTAGCGTTAAATTTTAACCCTGAAACTTTTGGATGGCAAGGGCCCCATATATGAATTTCTATCTACTTTACCTTTAAAGTTATCAGGGCGTAAAGAATAAACACACGATTAAAATTTCGGCTAATACACCCATCATCACCACCAAGGAAATGAAAAAGTGTGCGATTTTTTATTTTATACTGGACACTGTCAAAAACGTAAATGTTACCCGTGTTAAGGAATGAGGATTTAATGGTTCGACATGGTTCGACAAGCTCACCAACCGATCTCACCAACAAATTTCCAAAACTTTTGAGCCAAACCTGCCAGGTTTTTAAAACCTGGCAGGTTTAATTTCGGGTTTTATTTAATCCTCATTCCTAAGTATATCCCTCATAAATTTTGGAATTAGCATCGTGCTTTGGGACATCGCAGAAAATCACTTAGGAGTCAGGATATTATAACTTCCAAAATTTGAACGCTCAAAACCTTACCGATTTTTAAAACCTATCAGGTTTAGTTTCGTCTGTTAGGTGATTTCCAGAAAAGATTATACCGCGCTGCCTGAGCTTGTCGAAGGCAATCGCAATAACTGCCTTCGACAAGCTCAGGCAGCGATTCCTGGTATATTTATTTCTGGAAATCGCCTTATTAAATCCTGAGTCCTTAACTATCAACATAAGCTATTTCTTTTCGAGCTAGTATTGTTAAAACTCTCTATTTCAAAACACGTATTTTATTGACTGTCTTGTCCCTTGCAGTTCAATCTAGGCAAAAGTTTCTGAAAAATTTTTGCCTAGATTATTTATTTTGGATAAGCTTTATGGCAAAAAACATACTTTTAATCATACTGGTAAAGAAAATAAATATCTGCAAAAATTACTTTCTCTTTTACAAATTACTATCTATAAAAGCGGTTAATTGCGATTTAGAAAGTGCTCCAATCTTGGTATTTAAAACCTCACCATCCTTAAATAATATTAAGGTAGGGATACCCCTGATACCATATTTAGGAGGCGTATTGGGGTTTTCATCAATATTCAATTTAGCAATTTTCAATCGACCCACATAGTCAGGCGCAATTCCTTCCAAGATTGGAGCAATCATCTTGCACGGACCACACCATTCTGCCCAGTAGTCAACTAATACCGGAATAGCTGATTTAAGTACTTCTTCATCAAAAGTGTCATCTGTCACGTAGGTGATATGTTCGCTCATAAAGGTCTCTATCTATAAATTATATTCATAAGAAATGATAACATTAGACTTTCATGATATCATCAAGCTTTTCGCATAAGCGAAATAGCGAATGGGGTATGGTTCAATTCAAGGTAACACTTGGAGTTCTAAAGTAAAGCTTTGCCCTAGTACACTGTCAATCGAATTTTGTCGGGTTGTAGGGTGGTAGAGCGATAGCGAAACCCACCACCTGACAAAAAATTACCAGACAAAATTTAGTTGACAGTGTACTAGATTCGTTGTGTATTACCCCTAATTCATGATTTTTGAACCATGCGACAAATAATTATGCTTGTCTGGTGTATATACTTTGAAATACGAAAACAATTTGAACTTTAGACATTTTATAAATCCTTAAATCCCCCTTAACTTTAAAAAAGGAAGGTTTGTAAGGAAAAATTTAACTATTATTACCTCGTTAAGTATAATTTATGGAGATAGGTATTAAATATCAATGTTGAAATCAATTCCTCATTTTCCATCCAAAAATTATTTTGGATGTCAAGCGATTTAGAATGAATTTGCTAGAATTGATATAATGACTCCTTTTTGTTCAGATAAATTGGATGCAAAACCACAAAGATTTGCTAAACCTCGAAAATTTTAGACTGTCCACAGTCATAAGAGGCGGGGATTTAAAAGTTATTATATTGTTCCCACGCTTAATCCTTCATCGTTAGATAGCAAGTATTTAAATAATTGAAATATAAGGAATTATAGAGGTGAATTTCGCTATGGATACGTTTGCCTTCCATACAATTCTTCTCATTTCGGCTAAATGTATAACGATGAGTGCTTAATCAGGTGTGATTCTCTATAAATTTGGTTTTTTTCTCTCCATTCCATCACTCCAAAAATTCGGAGCTGAAGTCCAAAATTTATTTTGGATGACCTTTTTTTTCGCTGCACTTTGAATCATACCTTCCCTAATATGAAAAATGCCAAAGCACTTTAATATTTTGTTTTAAGAGGTACGTAAATTTACAATCTAAAAAAATATAAAACTTGCAAAATTTTTTTAGATAATCAAATTAAATGTTGTTTGGTTTGAAGGTATAATTTTTAATTGTTTTAAAGTATATAAAAATTATCTTGATTGAATTATTCATTTTAACATTTACTCAAAAATTATCAAGACAAAGGGAATGAATGATAGGGATGCGATTAAAAGTGGGGAAAAACCAATCTAAAGTCATCCAAAATTTATTTTTGACTTTATATTAGATCGTATGATTTGAAGCCCAAAAATTTATTTTAGATAAGGTAATTTCAAGGTAATTTCTAAGAAAAATTATATCATTGCCTTTAACAAGTTCGCCAACAATTCCCTCTATAATTCATTGCTAAAAATCGCATAAGCCTTTAAATTATAAAAAAACATACTTTTCATCATCCCCAAAATAATGATGCAAAATCATCTATAAGCCTCCCTCATCCCCTAACCCTATTTTTTCGGTAATATCCACAAATAAGTGGAGATGAAGACATCCTCACCTGGGTGGTGAAAATCAGGTTTTTTGTTGGGTCAAAAATTGAACTCATTTTGTTATATCAATAAAAAACAATCAGTTAGAGAAGTTTTTTTTCATTCACCATTCACCATTTTCACCAGCCCAATCCTCACCTATGTTCCCTCATAGGTAGCCTCTATTCCTTAGTAAAGAAAAGGGGATAAGGTGTCAGGATTCTCTTTATAACTGATTTAAAATACCTCTATTGGAAGGAACCCTTTTTCATCCCCTTTTATTTAAGGGATATCCAAAAAATAAATTCTCTCAAAAATTAAGTAGCCCATTAGGGCTTTGCTCTCTTAGGATGGGACTAAAGCTCCATCAGGGAAAATTTATTTTTTGATCCCTAAAGTGGAGAATTTTACGAGGAATGAAGGGTTACTATATAAGGCGATTTCCAGAAATAAATATACTGGGAGTCGGTGCCTGAGCTTGTCGAAGGCATCCGCGAGAATTGCCTTCGACATGGTTCGACAAGCTCACCAACCGCTCAGGCACCGGTATAATCTTTTCTGGAAATCACCTAATTATCCAAATAAGCATCCAAAATCAATTGTTACTTGAACTTAGCGAATTGAAAGTAATAAGAGAATCCTAAAAAAATAATTGTCCCTATTCCTAATTTAATTGGTGTGGGCTTTAGCCCCACTTTTGGGATAATTTATTTGTTGGATATTCCTAAAGCTAAAGTTCAAAAAATAATGTCAACCAAATTATCAAACTTTACTTGAGATGAAAGTACACAACGAATGAAGGATAGCTATGGAATTAAGGGATATGATGGTAGGGATTTAAAATAAAATGTAAACTAAAATTATGATGACGATTAAGTCACTCATAATTTACCACATTAGTATATCCAATGGAAAAACCATTTACGGGGTACTAAAATTTTTATGATGACAATAAGCACTCGTAATTTACCACATTAGTATACCTATGGAAAACTCATTTTTTATCAAAGAATCCAAAGTCTGTATTTTGACTGGGGTAATTTAGAATGGTGAATTAGGAGTTAGAAAAAATAAATCCACCAACACACTGAAGTTAAAGGAGGAAAATCCCTATTTTTGCAAAGGAGAGCTTGGGTAGGGTGTTGAGTCAATGCCACCTTCGTTAAGGGCAACCATAAAGGATTGCCCCTACATAAGATCATGATTTGTAGGGGTAATCCCTTGTGGTTACCCCAATTAAAATCCTTAACGAAGGTGGCGTTGAGGGTGTGGTTACCCCAATTAAAATCCTTAACGAAGGTGGCATTGAGGGTGTTGAGTAGGAACGAATTAAGTTGAAATTGTTGAGTTTAAGTCATTAAAAATAACTTTATCATTAAATAACTTGATTGAATGTTATTATTAAAGTATGTTTCTTTATCATTTTTAAATACCCAAAATTAATTGGAAACTCCAATCAGTTACTTAGCAAAACTAAAAAATTATTTGAGATAAAATGGTTAATCTTATCCTTTTATTATATTAATCTTAAAAAAATTATGAATCATGTCTATTTTTTCTCACTCTTTATTTGTATAACTATATTGGGTCTTATGACATGTTTAATCCAACCGAATTAGTCATTGATGGCTTTGTTGAACAGATCCAGATAGCTTATCGTCGTAATTATGGTGACTTAGAAGCCTCAAATAGCGATATTATTGCTTGGGCCGGACGTATGGCCTTGGAACATTTTGCTAACAGTGACGCACTTTATCATAATATGGAACATACTATTATGGTTACTTTAGTGGGACAGGAAATTCTCCGGGGTAAACATATTCGTGAAGGGGGTGTTTCACACCGTGACTGGCTAAATTTTATTATTTCTCTGCTTTGTCACGATATAGGACATGTACGTGGCATTTGTCGTGATGATCGTGAGGGTTTTTATACCACTGGTATTGGAAATGAAATGGTCACATTACCCGAAGGTGCGACAGATGCCTCAATGTCACCTTATCATGTTGACCGCGGCAAACTTTTTATCCGTGAGCGTTTTGGAGGCAACCCTCTGATTGATGCTGAGGTAATTGCAGCTAATATTGAATTAACCCGCTTTCCAGTACCAGATGATAGTGATCATCAATGCACATCCTCTTTTCCAGGTTTAGTGCGATCGGCTGATTTAATTGGACAATTAGCTGATCCACACTATCTTCGCAAATTGCCGACGCTTTTTTATGAATTTCAAGAAACCGGCGTGAATGAAAAACTGGGTTATCATACCCCCTATAATTTACGGACTAGTTATCCATCATTTTATTGGGGTATAGTGAGTCGTTATATTCAAGAAGCCTTGCATTACTTGCGCGTTACCCAAGAAGGTAAACAATGGATTGCTAATTTATATTCACATGTGTTTGCCTCAGAGCATAAAGAATTTCACAATTTATAATCGCTAATCGCTAATCGCTAAATCAATCAAAATAAATTAAAAACCTTATCTATTAATATTATAGACATTATTAACTGGCAATAAATTCTCATTCTTCTTACCTCTTAAACTAAAGTGGAGATATGAGAGGGGAAAATATTCTAAGGTATCTAATTTTCATTCCTAGTAGCGAATGGTGATTAGCGATTAGCGAATTACTATTTAACTCTATGATTCATTGACAAATAACCACGGTTAGACCAGTTGAGTTTATGAAAAGGTAGAGTCATTTTCCATAAGTTAAGGTATGATTCTCTTTCACCTTGAATCTCAAAACCACTTCTCATGTTAAAAAAAACACCTATAAAAGTTGACATTTCATTGATATTAATTGCCATCATTGGAATAGGATTATCTTTGACTACTTTTTTTTATGTCAAAAAATGGGAATTTGACCTTGCTCTCGAAAATAAGAAAAAACAAGCCAATGAACATGCACGTATCTTACGTCAAACATTTACCACAATGGCTCAGCTTTTAAAATCTATCCGTGCCTTATATCATGTGCATGATCACATCATTCGAGAAGAGTTTACCCAATTTCTTAAAGGTGAACTCTTAGAACAGCCAGGTCTTCAAGCATTACAATGGGTTATGGTAGTACCACCCGATCAACGATCCGCCCTTGAAACTAAAACACGTGCCGAAGGTATAAGTCATTTTCGTATTTGGAAATTTTCGCAACCGGATCATAAACAAGAAGTGGGCATAAAAAATGTCTATTATCCTATATTATTTGTTGAACCTATACATAATAACAAAGACCATTTAGGCTATGATGTCGGTGAAAATAAGATATTAAGAACCGCTTTAGAAAAAGCACTTGAACTTGGACAATTGACTACAAGTGGCGTAACTTGGATTCAAACTACCACTGGTAAAAAGCGTGGCTTTCAAGTCTTCTTACCCGTTTATCAGACTGAAAAAATACCATTAACCGTCGCCGATCGACGTGAAGCCATCGTCGGATTTGCGGTCGGTGTATTTTTAATCAATGATCTGGTTGAAACGGTTCTGCGATTACCTAAACTACGAACTGACATATTTCTACGCATTTTTGATGTTACCAAGGAAAATGAGGGTAACCAATTATTATATGCGCCAATATGGTACCACGATAGCGTTGGCACACAATCAAAAGAATTATTTCCGCCAACTAGCTTAGAATTTGGTGGACGACTGTGGGGTATTAGCTTTTCTAAAGTTTCTAACCGGTGGTTAGTTCAGGGCTGGTACGCCTGGTTAGTGTTAATAATTGGATTCGTATTCACTCTGGGACTACTACGCTACATGTATATTATCCTAACTCGCGCACTATGGGCAGAAGAGTTAGTCACTAAACGTACCCAAAGTTTGGAAGAATCCAATCAAGCATTAAACCAAGAAATCGAAACCCGTGAACGGATGACTATTGACTTGGAAGCCAGTCGGCAACGTTTTCAAGCTATCTTTAATGAAGCCGCTATTGGTATCGCGCTCCTTGATTTAGATAACAAAATACTGGATTGTAATCGCGCTCTACAATCCATGTTAAGATATCGCGAAGTAGAACTCAACAATAAATTCTTAAAAAATCTAACACATCCTTCTGATATTCAAAAAGATCAATGGATGTTAGAAAAAATGTTAGCCGGAAAATATGACACCTACCGAGTCGGCAAACGCTATATCTGCAAAAATGGCGCAATTGTATGGACTAATCAAAGTAGCTCCATTGTCCGTGATACCAATCATCCCTTTATCATCAGCATGATTGAAGACATTACGGAACGCAAACGCGCAGAAGAAGCACGCTTAGAAGCCGAAAAAAAATACCGTGAGATTTTTGAAAATGCCATAGAAGGTATCTTTCAATCTACCCCAAATGGTCGTTATTTAAGTGTCAACCCCGCTTTTGTTCGCATGTTTGGCTACGAATCAGCAGAACAAGTTTATACGGAAATAACAGATATAGGACAACAACTCTATGTTGATCCGCAACGTCGTATCGAATTTCTTAACTTAGTCGAAAAACAGTCTAATATACCAGATTTTGAATACCAAGCACGTCATCGAGATGGGAAAAAAATTATTTGGGTCAATGAAACTGTCCATGTCGTACGTGATAAGCAGGGTAAAATTCAATACTACGAAGGAAGTATTGAAGATGTCACCCAACGCAAATTGATAGAAGAAAAATTACGTCATGATGCAACCCATGATCAATTGACCGACTTATTCAACCGAGCAGCATTCACCACTCGCTTAACAGAAGCCATCTCAAAACTAAAACGTGACAAACTCAAAGAGAAAAGTGAACTATTCATTTTGAATTCACAACCACCATTTCCAAAAGAAAAGCCCATACCATTTGCCGTCTTATTTGTCGATTTAGATCGTTTTAAAATTGTTAATGACAGCATGGGACATTTCGTTGGTGATCAACTACTGACAGAAATTGCTCATCGTTTAGAACCCAAGCTCAATCAAAATAATATTGTTAATGACAGTATGGGACATGTCATTGGTGATCAACTACTGACAGAAATGGCTCATCGTTTAGAGCCCAAGCTCAATCAAAATAATATGGTTGCAAGATTTGGCGGCGATGAATTTGTATTACTGTTTGAAAATATTCAGGATTTAGACGATCTTGACTCGCGGGTTGACACGCTACAACAACAATTAAATCAACCTTATCTCATTGAAAATGAAATTTTCAATACCACAGCCAGTATTGGCATCGCACTGAGCAAACCTGAATATTTAACAGCCGATGAAATGTTACGAGATGCTGATACAGCAATGTACGAAGCCAAAAAACAAGGACGAGGCAAATCGATCATTTTTCAGCCAAGCATGCGTACTCGTGTTGTCAACAGCCACAAACTGGAACAGGATTTACGCAAAGGATTAGAAAAAGGAGAATTTTGTGTTTATTATCAACCTATTATTTCGCTAGAAAATCGCCACACTGTCGGTTTAGAAGCATTAGTGCGTTGGATACATCCTGAACGTGGATTTGTTGGACCCGATCAATTTATTCCGCTCGCAGAAGAAACTGGACTCATTAAAGAACTTGGTTTATGGGTTTTTGAAACTGCTTGTACGCAATTGCGTCGTTGGCAAATCCAATTTGCACACCATGCTAACTTAGGTATGAACATCAATGTCTCGCCCATTCAACTAAAACAACCTCGTTTAGTTTACCAAATTCAAGATATTATTGAAAAAAGCGGTATCAAAGGACCAACTTGTCGCGTTGAAATTACTGAAAGTGCGATGATGCAAGACCCTGAATCGGCAATGACTATATTTAATGAATTAAAAAATTTAGAAATCTTATTATATGTGGATGATTTTGGAACCGGTTATTCTTCATTAAATTACTTGCAAAAATTTCCTATTGACGCGCTAAAAATTGACAAGAGTTTTATTCAAGACATTGACAATTCTTTACAATCAGCACAAATCGCCCATGCCATTATTGCATTAGGCGAAGCCTTTGGTTTAAGAATTGTTGCTGAAGGCGTAGAAAACAAATACCAACTCTCATTGCTAAAAGCAGCTAATTGCCACCATGTGCAAGGTTATTATTTTTCCAAACCCAAAGATGCAGCAACCATAGAAGAATTTTTAGCCATTCAAACCCATGACTCAGTGCGTGTTTCTCTTTAACACCTGAGAAAGGGAAAAGGAAACCAATAGTTTATATATACTTTGCTGTATTTAGATACATAAGACGTTTATTTTTCTTTAATTCCCCAGTTCCCCACTTTGAAAATAGGTTATAGAGGTTCCACAAATACTATTTCTTGAAAAATATAGTATTTGTGGAAAGTGCGTTAAGTTATTGATTTTATGCGATGTCATAACAGAAAAACGCTATTGATGATAGTATCTAAGATATCCGATTGTGTTTCCTACTTTCCTACTTCCCTACTTTTTTACCCCTGCCATCGGCCCCCTGTACCCTGCCCCCTTTATTATGAATTTTCACGAATTGAATTACCAAGAGCTGTTTCAAGCCGAAACACTCGCCCAACTCGATCAGCAATTCCTTAATCACTTTCGTCATCAGAATTCCTCACTACATGACGAATTAATGGCTTATCGCTCACAATCTAAACCCTTTACTCCCATACAAATCAGTGAATTATTGTTGGCAAGTGCCCCAATACTGGAAGAATTTCTGGCTGATTTTTTTGATATCCATAAAGCCCTAGAAACTACCCATCAGCAAACTCAGCAACATAATCCCATCTTTTCATTCAAGAAATGGTTTGTATTACGACGGGCCAAACGGCGTTTGAATAAAAAAGAATCGTTAGAAAGCTTTTCTGAATTGGATAATTGGCTAACGGCTCAATTATCAGTTATCAATTATCAATTATCAGAAACAGATTATCCTGATAAAGAATTAGCAGTTGCTCAACTGGCAACACACTATCTTGCTGATAAAGAGGCTTATGGTGAAGACATTGAAAAACTCACTCGTTGGTGTATTCGTGCCTTAACCACTGAAGAAGGACAAACCGCAGTGCGTGATTGGGTGAGTTTTTGCCTACCACAACCCATCAATCACGCCAATTTAGTTCCTATCATTCCGGTACCAAACGACGAATTTGGAAAGAAAGAAGCTCCTCACAATAATCGCCTGCAACGGGAAAGTTTTAAACTGACAGACTTACGCATGTCAGCGCGACAAGTCCAAAGTGAAATCAACTATTGTATTTATTGCCATGATCACGGTGGCGATTTCTGTTCTAAAGGTTTTCCACAAAAGAAGGATAAACCAGAACTTGGTTTAAAAACCGATCCCCTTGGCAACATCCTCACCGGTTGTCCCTTGGATGAAAAAATTTCTGAAATGCACATCCTCAAACGTGATGGTTATTCCATTGCCGCGCTTGCGATGGTGATGATAGATAATCCGATGTGTCCAGTGACCGGTCATCGAATCTGCAACGATTGCATGAAAGCTTGTATCTATCAAAAACAAGAATCTGTCAATATCCCACAAATTGAAACACGAGTGCTTACTGATGTTTTGGCATTACCTTGGGGCGTAGAAATTTATGACTTGCTCACTCGCTGGAATCCGTTACGCCAACATCAATCAACACCAAAACCCTATAATGGTTTAAAAGTATTAATTGCTGGGATGGGCCCAGCCGGATTTACGTTGGCCCATCATCTATTAATGGAAGGTTTTGCCGTTGTTGGTATTGATGGGCTCAAAATCGAACCACTCCCAGAACAACTGCTCAACGCACCCATAAAAGATTACACCACAATTCAAGAAGAACTGGATGAGCGCATCATGTTAGGTTTCGGCGGCGTTGCCGAATATGGCATCACCGTGCGTTGGGATAAAAATTTTTTAAAACTCATTTATCTCAGCTTATTGCGTCGCCCTTATTTTCAAGTCTATGGTGGTATACGTTTTGGTGGCACTATCACAGTAGAAGAGGCATGGGAACTCGGTTTTGATCATCTTGCGATTGCCGTCGGTGCTGGTTTACCACAAGCTTTACCTATTCCCGGTAGTCTCGCACCTGGCATGAGACAAGCAGCTGATTTTCTAATGTCTTTACAACTCACCGGGGCTGCTAAGAACAATAGTTTAGCCAATTTACAAGTACGTCTGCCAGCGGTTGTCATCGGTGGTGGTCTGACTGGCATTGATACCGCGACTGAAGTACAAACTTATTACTTAGTCCAAATCGAAAAAATCTGTTCTCGTTATGAACAACTCATCCAAGTCTTTGGGCAACAGCAAATCCATGAACAATTAAATGCCGTATCACTCGAAATACTCAATGAATTGTTAGCCCATGCCAAAGAATTACGCGCAGAACGAGAACGCGCCAAACAAGCCGGAACAGAACCAGATATACAAAGCTTATTGCACAAATGGGGTGGAGTCACTGTTGCCTATCGGCGTTCCATGCAAGAATCTCCCGCTTATCAACGCAACCATGAAGAGATTATCAAAGCACTCGAAGAAGGTATTTTCTATCTCGAAGGTGTAGAACCTAAAGTAGCACAGCTTGATCACTATGGACACATCCAATCCTTAGTCTGTCAAAAAAGGCAATCTGATACTGATGGTCATTGGCAAAATCTGGATGAAGAAGTCATACTGCCATCTCGCTCTATTTTTGTAGCAACTGGCGCAAAACCCAATGTGGCTTACGAATTTGAACATCGTGGTCATTTTCAACGTGATGGTCTGTTTCAATATCAAGCTTATCAGGAAAATGAAGGACTATTGCAACCCGTTTCAGCCGCACAACATTGCAAAATGCCAGAATTTGGGCCATTTACCTCTTACGAACAAGATAACCATCGCATCACCTTCATTGGCGATACCCATCCAGCATTTCATGGTAGCGTGGTGAAAGCGGTAGCATCAGGAATGCGGACTTATCCTCATATTGTTAAAGCGGTAAGGGGACAGGTAACAGGGGACAGGGGGCAGGTATCAGGAGACCGGTCAGCCGAATATTTAGCCTTTCGTACCAACATCCAAACATTGCTACAACCAAGAATAGAAAGTGTACAACGACATACCCACAGCGTGATAGAACTCAAAATTCGCGCACCAATGGCAGCGAAAGCTTTTCAACCGGGACAATTTTTCCGTTTGCAAAATTTTGAAACGCTTGCGCCTATTGTCGGCAATACGCGCTTGCAAACAGAAGCTTTAGCCATGCGTTGTGCGGGTGTGGATCGTGACAAAGGTATTATTTCATTAATGATACTAGAAGAAGGGGCTAGTTCACGTCTTTGTGCCACATTTCAACCCGGAGAACCCATCTCTTTGATGGGCCCAACCGGCGTACCCACCAAAATCTATGACAGTGGCGAAACCATCATGGTCATTGGTGGACGCTTAGGTGCTGCGGATATTCGGGCCGTCGGGCCAGCACTGCGGGCCGCTGGTAATCGCGTTTTATATATTGCTGGCTTTCAAACCGCTGAGGAAGTCTATTGTCAAAACGATTTGGAAGCCGCAGCAGATGTCATTGTTTGGATTACGGCCCACGGAGAACCGGTGCCAACTCGTCGTCCGCAAGATTGCTCAGCCAGCGGTAATTTTTTAACCACGTTGACTGATTACGCCACCGGTAAACTCTCTGATAATGGTCCGGCAATCCCACTACAAGAAGTCACTCGTGTATTCATTATCGGAACCCATCGTCTAGTGCGAATGATTTCAGAAGCGCGGGAAGGGATTTTGCGTGATTATTTCACCCAATCGCCAGAATTCACCGCCTCTATACATGGGCCAATGCAGTGTATGCTGAAAGGCGTTTGCGCTCAATGTTTACAATGGCAAATTGATCCCAAAACCAAACAACGCACCAAAGCCGTTTTTTGCTGTTCTTGGCAAGATCAACCATTAGATATGGTCGATATTGATAATTTAGAAGAACGGCTGAGTCAAAATCGTTTACAAGAACGTTTAAGTAATCTTTGGTTAGATTACCTATTGGCACAGTATCCCGTTGAACGAGTATAATAAAATTTTCTCGTTCCAACGCTCTAGCGTTGGAATGTCTATCGTGACGCTCCCGCGTCACTCCTTTAAAAATGGAATGACGCAGAGCGTCATATATACATTCCAACGCAGGAGCGTTAGAACGAGAAAACAAAAGGGGTAACGCAAGAGCGTCACGATACGCATTCCAACGCAGAGCATTGGAACGAGAATAAAAACACTAACCAAAAGGTTCTTATTATGATATTAAATAATGGATTATCCTTATTACTTGTTGTGATTGTGTCTTCATTTATTGGCGCATTGGTGAGCATGAGCATTATGGCACTCTATCATAAAAAAAGACGCGCTCCTACCAATACACTTGCTCATCTCTTGACTCATCAATTAATTGTGGAAGGTTTTTTTAACACAAGCCAAGCTGATAAAGTGCTAGAGCAATTGCAAACTTGGCAAATGTCTTTGATTCCCTATTTGATTAATCAAAAACTTATCAATAGTTGTGATATTGCTATTGTTGCCTCTCAAATATCTAGTATCCCAGTTGTCGATATTGAGAGCATAGAACTCAATCCGGAACTCATCAAATTATTTGACCAAGAATTTTTAGAACAGCATCAGGTATTACCACTATTTATGCGTGGCGAGTGTCTGTTTGTGGCGATTTCTGATCCGACTAATTCTCAATTGATTGATGACATAAAAGCTCATACCAACAAATCCATAGAAATCATTTTAGCTGAAAATGATAAATTGATTGCAGCTATTAAACTGGCTATTACACCGGTTAAAGAATTTGAAGAAGAAGTTGATGAGGAAGAATTTGAAATATCTGATGCTCCTATTGTGAAATTTGTTAATTCTATGCTCCACCGTGCCATCAAAGAAGGTGCCTCTGCATTACACTTTGAACCTTATGAAAAATTCTATCGGGTACGTTTTCGTATTGATGGTATTTTAAGAGAGATTGCTAAGCCACCGGTTCAATTGGCCCGTAAAATTGCAGCCCGTATCAAAGTCATGTCACGCCTTTATGTTCCTGAATGCCACATACCTCAAGATGGTTGTTTTAAGCTCAAGTTATCAAAAAGTAAAGCGATTGATTTTCGAGTTAGCACTTGTCCTACTGTTTGGGGCGAAAAAGTGGTGCTACAAACTATTGATAACTCAATAATTAATCTTAACATTGACAGGCTTGGCTTTGAAGAAGAACAAAAGCGTCTTTATCTTGAAGCACTGAACAATTCTAGCGGTATGGTTTTAGTCACTGGACCAACTGGTAGTGGTAAAACGGTTACTCTTTATACAGGACTTAAAATTCTTAACCAAGAAAATGTCAATATTTCTACCATTGAGGACCCGGTAGAAAAGTATTTTCCTGGAATTAACCAAGTACAAGTTGATAATAGAGTGGGTGTAGACTTTGCCAAAGCACTTAAAGCGTTTTTACGACAGTCCCCTGATATTATCTTAATAGGAGAAATACGTGATTATGAAACAGTTGGTATCGCTTTCAAGGCAGCTGGTTCTCGTCACTTAGTTTTATCAGCATTACATACTAATGATGCACTACAAACAGTAACTCATATGACTGATATGGGAATTTCCCCTTTTGCAATTGCCCAGAACATAAAACTTATTATTTCACAACGACTGGTTCGTTGTTTATGTGAACATTGCAAAATTGAACGAAATATTCCTGAACATTCCTTACTCATAGAAGGCTTTAAAAAAGAAGATATACCAGAACTTAAACTTTATGGAGCCAAACCGAACGGTTGTGAAAAATGTGATCGTTCTGGATACATAGGACGTACTGGCATATTTCAAGTCATGCCTATTTCAGACCAGATGAAACAACTGATTATGAAAGGGCGTAAAGCCATTACCCTAGCAGAACAAGCTAGGTGTGAAGGTATTCCCGATTTGCGTGAATTAGGACTCAAAAAAGTGAAAGACGGTCTCACTTCTTTGGAGGAATTAAATCGGGTTGTTAGTAAGTGCTGAAGCACAAATTTTCAGGTATTATCAGGAAGCAAAATGAATCAAGAACCAATTTGTTTCAGAATATTGTCGACTGATAAAACCAAATTATCAAAGAAAGGAAAGATAGGCTGATTCAGTCCGCCAGTCATATTTGATAAAACGCCATAATATTTCAATCAGGTTCAACTCTAGGCAATAAGTTGGTAGTGAACGAATAATAAGACCTTTTTTTTCCATTTTTCTCTATTGAGAACAAAATCAGCACTAGTATGAATTGAAGCATTATCTATATTTATGATAACATATCTAAAAAAAGGAGTCCTTATCGAACAAACGGGTACTCTTTTCTGAGGATAACGAATATCGCATCACCAAAATGTTTGGACTTCAAACTAATGGAGTTGTGGGATTCTTGCAATATTCAATGACAGTAATTGATAAACATTGTGCGTAACATGAGTGATATAATTTATTTTTTAATAGATAAACGAAATAGGGAAAGAGAAAAAAGGGATAAGGAATCTCATAGAATGGATTAACAATTACCAATTACCCATTACCCATTACCCATTATCAATATTATGGAATTAAAATGCCTGTTAGTGAGTGGCGGTAGCTTTGTTGCCGGTGTTGCTGTGCAATATGCCTTTTCAACCTATATATGGCCTAATCGCCATAAAACCTATACTTGGATATATACTTTCCGAAATCACAGAAAGTATGGGGAACCTTGTAAAACGGATTTAACCCTGGATCGTGATGGCTATAGTCTTGGTTATAGCTACGAATACAAAAACTCACTTTGGGTTTCCTATATTATGTCGAAAGGTTCTATCGGTATTGATGTAGAAAGAAGTGATGAATTTTATGCAGACCCGGCGATTCCAGAAAAATATCGGGTTCAACCAGAAGATTTTTCCAATACCGGTTATGATCGGGGCCATTTAGCCCCCAGTGCGGCCATTGATTTTAGTCGGATTGCGAATCAACAAACCTTTGCGATGTCAAATGTCGCTTTCCAAGACCCAAAATTAAATCGGCAAGCTTGGGGTAGTTTAGAAAAAATGGTCCGCAGCTGGACAAAAACAAAGGGCAAAATGTATGTGATTACGGGCCCCTTGTTTGACGAAAAACCGAAACGGATTAATGATGTGCCGGTGCCTAGCAGTTTTTACAAAATTATCTATGCCATTGAACATGACAAGAGCATTGGCTTTATTTTTCCTAACGAAAATATCAAAGCCAGTCAGTTATGGAACTATGCCATGTCGGTGAAAGATGTGGAAAAAGAAACTGACTATAAATTTTTCTCCAAGCTTGGACGCGCTCGAAAGCTGAAATCAGAATTAACTATCTCGTGGTGGAAAGATAAATAATACCCATTCTGGATTGAAATTCATTCTCCAAAATAGGTAGTGATGAAGTTCAAAGCGAAGCTCTGCACAAAGCAAACAAAGCTTCGCTTTGCACTCCAATATCACTACTTTAAGAGAACTACCAAAAAAAACGCTATTTTAATGGCATCCTCATTTGAGAGAAAAAATATGAAAAAATTTCTTTATCTGTTAATTATTTTGGTCCTATCAACAGTCGTATTGTATTTACTGCCTGACAAGACACTTCAACCGGAGGTTGAAAATTGGTTACAAGTTGAAAAGCCAACCTTGCCGCCGGAACAAAATGGTTTTTTTACCATGGTAGGACTTTTTGCCGCAACGGATGACGATCCACACACAGTAGGCGTTGAACAAGTCGCCGCGGTTGAGAAAGCTTTTGCACAACAAGGTTCAATGAAAGACCTGACTTTGGGAAATTATTCGGGCCAAAAATTGGCTATTTCAGATGAAGTGAAAGATTCTTTGTGTGATGTAACAAAAACAGCCTGTTTGGAAAACTTTGCGACTCAAGCAGAAGCCATTCGGCAAATAATAGCCGATCATCAAGTATTGATGGATCGCTATCAAAATCTATACGCTATCAAAGGTTATCAAGATAATATCTTGCCAGCAACTTTTGATACGCCTATCCCGGCATTGAGCCCGTTGATGACATTAAATCAACTTCGTGTGGCTGAAATCGGGGTAGAATACATGACTGGCGATAAAAGCAAAGCTATTCAATCTATACAGCAAGATATTGATTTTGTACGCTTATTGCTGGCCAACACTGGTATGTTAATTACCAAAATGATTGCCAGAAAAATGCTTGCAACCGATTTACATCTATACGCTCAAATGTTAGATGCAGAAACGCCGCTTTCTCCTGAAGTCATGGCATTAGCAGATAATTTGCCCGCATTGAGTATGACAGAGCGTTCACTTGAAACCGTGATGCGTTATGAATTTCAAATGATAAGTCATTTTGTTTTAAGCTTATCAAATAAATCGTGGCTGGAAAAATGGGAAGAATTGTCGAGATTAGAGGATGACAATTTGTTATCTTTGTGGACACTGAAGCCTAACGCGACTATTAACCACGCTTACCTCCTTATCTTTAAGTCTATTGCTGATTTAAGTCATTTGCCAATCACGGAATTTTTAAGCCACAAAGACAAGCTTTCTGAAGAAAAGCCGGGTATTTGGGACTATCTCTATAATGGTACCGGTACTATTTGGAATGAAGCCGCCAAATCCGCTTATGATTCTATTTACATTTCTAAAATCATTGATTTGGAAGGATTGATTCGGCTGGTACAGTTAAAAAAACTGATTCGTTCACAAGGCATTACAGAATCACAATTGCCAGAATTTTTAGCCGCAAACGCAGAAAATTATGGTAATCCTTACACTGGTAAGCCGATGTTGTGGAATGCAGAACGTCAAGTGCTTTATTTTGAGAGTCCCGATAAAACGAATAAATCCTATTACCGAGAATTAGCTTTAGCTTTTAACAAAATAGCGTGATTTTAAATCAATCTATTCATTTCAGTCTATCCCACGTTCACGCTTTGGACTTCACTTTTGGAATTTTGGAATCCAAAGCGTGGAGTGCGTCCCACCTACCTACTTATCACCAATCTTACATTAAACCAACGGGGGAGTGTGAAGCGAGCGTAGGTGAGTCCTTTTCCCAGATTGTCTTGGAACAAAGTATTATGATTCCGACAAAATGAACAAAAAAAAGCCCCAAGACATAACAGTGTCAAGGGGCTTTTTTAAGTTGAAGTTGAGTACAACGAAACGAAGTAACGAAGCGAAGCAAGATCATTTGAAAAGCAAACAACGAATCAAACCAAAAGCCTGTTCAAGCGATTCGTTGTACTTTTTTGTCTGAATCAGGATTTGCAGGATTGAAGGATTTTCAGGATTAAATTGTGGTTTTCATCCGGTAAATCCTGCAAATCCGGTAGACAAAAGGGGCAAAGTACGAACCCTACGCTTGCTATGTTTGCAAAAGAATTTCAATAATATCATTTAGAGTCTTAAAAGTCGTTTTAAGCTCATGTCCTGAATTCATTTTTTTGGGATTAGCATGAGCAACCCAATTACGATAGGTGTAAATGCTTTTTGCATCTTCAATCATTTGTTGTAGTATGGGATTAGTGCTGAATAGGCTATTTTTTAAAAAATCTAAAATATCCCTTGGTTCCCATCTTTCCACATTGGCTTGAAAATGTTCATACAAAGCGTCTGCCAAAATGGATGGTTGTACATGTTGTTTAAGAGCAAGTCCCTTTTCTTGTAAATAAGTTCTCAAAAACCGTTCAAAGTTGGCCCATAACTCTAAAACGAATAACCCTTTGATTTTTCTATGTTCAATGCTCGGTTTAGCGCGTTCATCTTCCAATAACTTTAAAGCATGATTTCCTTCATAAACAGTTCCTTTTAGCAAGCCACTTTGAAAAGTCTGCAAAGCGTAACAACATTCTTCATTGGAATGTTTGGGAGAACGAACAATCACTTTTCTGGTAATTTTAAGGGCATCTTCTGCTATTATGATAGCCCGCCATGTATCTGGTAATGGATTAGACAAATTCATCAAACCGACACCTCTAGTGGAGCTGAAACCCGGTTCAATAAATCAATAAATAGGTCTTTGGTGATTAAACGTATTTGATTGAGATCGGTTATCCAGTACCAACCTTCTTGTACAAATCCTTGGTACATCGGGCATTTTCCCCCATTTTTGATGGTATAACGCTGGTTATTTTCCTGCATATAAATCATTTCTTCATCATCATAAGCACCATGTATTTCAATCAAAGCATCATCGGTTAAAAAGCTGATACCTTCCGGCAATAAATCTGCCACGGCATCATCCGGTTTATCTTTTTTAACAATAAACAAGATTGGCGTTTGGTATTCTCCCGTTTTGTCTTCAATAGGACTGTTTTCAGTTCGTACCGTCTCAAAAGAGTTAGGTAACCATTCTTTGATTTGTTCAAAAAATTGATTAATCTTTTCCAAATAAAGCTGTTGTTTTTCTTGTGGTGTTTGTTGAACTTCTCTGGTTGTCATTTTTGAATACCTCTAAAAAGTAAAAATCAGGTAGAGTTTGAAACACTTTAAACTATGCAATACCAAAAATCAACAACGATTAACAACAGCCAATAATCTAAGTTTTGTAGAGTGCGTCCTTTGCCCCGCTTGTTTCTCGCCGGACGGTGAACAAAGTATTATGATTCCGACAAAATGAACAAAAAAAAGCCCCAAGACATAACAGTGTCAAGGGGCTTTTTTAAGTTGAAGTTGAGTACAGCGAATTTGAACACCAACAACGAATCAAACCAAAAGCATGTTCAAGCGATTCGTTATACTTTTTTGTCTGAATCAGGATTTTCAGGATTAAATTGTGGTTTTCATCCGGTAAATCCTGTGAATCCTGATTCAGGCAGAAGGTGCGTGGGACACCCTACACTTGCTTATTCAACAATAGGCACTTCGATAGGAGTTGCTTCCGTTACCTGAAACCTAAGTACGTCAGGAATATTTGAAGGCACAAGTTGCATAGTGACTTCATATAATTGTGGTCTACCTTGTGCATCAGGTACATTTATAACTGGAATATGGACCGTCATTGTCTGTGGATCATAACTGGCAATATCCCCCGGTGGTCTTTCTTGTACCAAATTAATATGATTAATTTGGAAGATCAAAGTTGGATCAACTAAATTGAGGATTACGCTGTATACTTCTGTTTCTCCAACCGCATTCGGTACTTCAACAGTTAGAAAAAGTTCGTTGGTACCTGCTACAAACTCAGCATCCTTCAATTCTTGCTCATCTCCAGCCGTTTCCGGTTGACGATTCACGATAATATTGAGCGATTGTGGAGTTTCATCCGGATCATTTGAATTAATTAACAAACGATAGGTGTTTTCTCCTAGCGGTGCTGCTAAATAATTAACGTGTACTTCAACAGAAACGGAATTTCCAGGTGAAATCGTTGCGTTTGTCGGTGAAATTGAAATCCAAGGTACATTGCCCTCTATTGACATTGAGGAAACCACTAAATCAGCATTACCCTCATTATAGATAGCAAAATCCTGAGTTTCTTCAGTCAATTGCGTAAAAGACTGCCTAAATGCAGCTATTGTTGCTGCCGTATTATTAAGCGTTGAATAATTATCAGCTAACTCATTGCCGGTTGCGTTTTCATTATACAAAATGCGCGGATTAGAAAAGTGCTGGATTCTATTACAGTCGTAACCATTATCATAGCATTTACTGGGATAAGCCATGATAGTACGCCAACTACTCAATGGATCGCCTGTTATATGAACGTAACCATAACTATAATCGAATACACCAGAAGTATCCCCGGTGTAAATATCATGACTGGCACCCATATTATGCCCTAATTCATGACCAAAACTATATCGTGGTGCAGTTGCACAATCTCTGGCAACCACACTAAACCCATAACTTTCCAAAGTTGTGTTGTTATTAGCTATTATGTAGCCATAACCACAAGACTTACCACCGTTTCTTTCTACCCAAAAACTGACTAAATCGGCTCTATACATATTTCTCAATTGATGTATATCGTCAATGTAACCATCATTCTTTTCAAAAAGCCGGTTTAAATCTTCCTTAAAGTCACCAGTTTCAATGTAGTCAACTTGTGCAGTATGTACCAGTTTCAACCGTTGTTGAATATCACTGTTAGCATAAGCTTGGTTGGTTTCCTCAACTGCTAACTCAATTTCAGATTCAATATCGCCTGAAGCATTTGCAGCCGATGGGGTATAAACTACCATGACATCAATAGTTGAACCATCATCTTTCCTAGTATATCGGCGTTGCCTAGAAGTCATTGAGTCATGCTCAGTCAATTTTGGCTGGAGACTAGATATTGGTTCATATTGAGGAAAAGCCGAAGCATCTATTTGTTGAATAGCATGGTGGCTATTTTTCATGGGCCGTATTCTGTAAACCGTGCCATTTGCGTTAATATCACCGGTTACTTGACCGTTTTTGACGACCAACGTGACATCACCAAATTCTAGTCCTTCGATTTTACCAATCCAAACGTAATGTTTGGCAGTCCGATAATTGATCGAAGTATTGATGGCAATATAACTTACATCTGGAAACAGATTTAAAATGACCTTCTCTGTATAAACCAGTTTGGTTTCTGACTCTTGGCTTAGAGCAAGCGGATTTATGTCAACATACCTTAACCGGGTAATGGTAGGCTGCGAAACTTGAATATCCGGTTGAGAGTCGTCAGTTGCAATAAAGAGAGATTCGTTACCTATGATGCTTTCCTTTAAAACCGCTGAGTCATCGGCACTCATGGCATCCAAGTGATTTAATACGATGATAAACTGTTGTTTTGCTTGCTCCAACTCCGATAAAATGGTTAATAAATCGGGGCCCTCTGGTGCCGACGACTGATGATACTGCTGCCACAAATCCAATAAAAATTGTCGGTAATTCCCGCGACAAAAACGCATATTCACGGTTAAGATTCGGGTATTTGGTAATTGACAGCCTTTAACATCATCTGTTAGCCGGTCGGCTTCTTCATCTTTTTTTGGTATCACCACATTGACTGAAGTGCTATTTAATAAATGCGTTAAAATGTTTTCGACAAAACGAGGGCGTAAACAGTGGATATAATCAATAGATATCATGTGAAAACTTGTTATTTAGGATGAAAAGGAAAGAAGGAGAAAGGGGAAAGCAAATGTGCATCCTTTGCCCCTTTTGTCTGAATCAGGATTTTCAAGATTTGCAGGATTTTCAGGATTAACAGCATAAACGTTTGATTTTATTCTATAAATTTTCAAATTCTGAAAATCCTGATTCAGGCAAATGGTGGGCAAGCGGGCGGATAGAAATATGCCCAAATTTGATTATCGTGCCGCCCACTTACCCACCCTACCTGGCTTATCAAAAGTAAAATCCATTATCACCATTATCCAGATGTCATTCTTTTGATAGCTTGATGGTTTTCAATCAATCATCGTTCTTACTCGTTCTCGAATGTTGTTGAGAATATAAGGAAGATCAGATTTCTTTTTTGGAGCAACCTGAGAACTAGCCCGTATCATAGACAATCGAATATTATAGCGATTAACAATATTAGCCAATAAAGAAATCAGTGAATCTATTTGAAGAGATGAATATTCTTCACCAGATACATGTATGATTCCAATTCCAATTGAATGTTCATTTCGAGCGCGTGTGTGAATAGCAACATTAGATTCTTCAACTAATAACTTCACCCTGCCATAGGGTCCAATTAGGTAATGATATGCCACACGATATTTTTTTAATTGTTGAATTTCTTTTTCTATATGGCGCGTTTGAGTATCTATAACAATAATTTCTTTAATTATTCTTTGATGATTTAAGGTATTATAACCCCTATCTACTTTCATAGTCCTGTCAATTGATAGTATTAGTTGTTCTACCTTTGGTTCACGCCGACGACGTTCTTCCTCCGTATTTGCTTGTGTTTCCGCTCCAATACGGGCCTGTTCTAACAGGCTGTGTCTTATTTCAATTTCTATTTTATTATCAGAGGGTTGCTGTTGTATCGGTTCAAAAAACTTGTATTGAAAATAAAGCAGAATAATACCTGCCATGACAGTAACCATAATAGCTTTGAATAACTCATTGCTCATCGTGTGATTCTCCGTTATTTCAAAACATTACCAAATATCAGTTTTTTTCCTTATTGATTGCCTTTCGTTTCATATTGCATGGAGTTATAACGTTTTAACTTTTTGGACTTTATGCTGGATTCAGAACCATAAGGCAATTTCAAATAAATACTTCTTTTTCAAAGTGAGGAATTTAGGAGTAGGTATGAAAATTTCTGCTCGGAAATCGTTATTGGTTTTAATCCTTTCTTATAAACAATCCTTTGTAGTTTGCTTTTAAATTGCTATGTTTTACTCTGAATTAACAAATTTGAGTGTTGGAATGATGATGTAACTTTAATTTACCTAATGACCGACAAGGGCCCAAATTCATTAAGATAGAATTTAACAGATGGTAAAACGTCAATCGTGGTCTATTCAGTGCATTACCACTTAACACTTAACACTGAACGAAGTGAAGGGTTTTGAAGTGATTACTTTATCATAATTGAAATAAAATTGGCCATATTTTTTACGGGCCAGATTAGTGAATTCCAATAAATTTTGGACTCTATAGATATCCTTTCCAAATTTAACGAATGCCTATGATAACCAAATTGGAAAAAAATGGCCATCGGGTCACACAAAAATTTTTTCAAAAATGGCGTAAAGATACCGTAAACTTAGAGTAAAGTACCTTATAAATCAAATAATTAAAATTTTTAGGGGCCCGAAAAAAATTTTGAGATCAGACAGATAAAGGAAAAAATTGTTCTTAATAAATATTGTATAAATAATCTCTATCTATGCAATATCTAATTTGTTATAATTAATAAATTCAATTAAGTGGGTAGTCCGGTATAACGATGAATAGTGAATGG
>Ga0233403_10000117_pt1 | contig 33495 bp, 22 predicted proteins | sample Na_oxic_1_MG_FD_179866 | JGI IMG/M metagenome (GOLD analysis project Ga0233403, IMG submission 179866) | Seawater microbial communities from Saanich Inlet, British Columbia, Canada - Na_oxic_1_MG | ecosystem: Environmental > Aquatic > Marine > Inlet | place: Canada: British Columbia | collected...
CCTAATTATCAGTTATCAGTTATCAGTTATCAGTTATCAGTTATCAATTCATAATCAAATATCTTTCTGAAAACGCCGGAGAACTCTGTAAGTCTTTGAAAATACTATACGCAAAAAAGTTCTCCGGCGTTTTCAATATCTTTCATAATTAATTGGTGAGCCAAAGCTAAAGCTTTGGACTCCAGAATCGTACATTGGAGTCCAAAGCTTTAGCTTTGGAATTTTTAGAAAAAAAGTGGCACATAACAAGATTAACTCTTTCACAACTCCCAATCGCCAATTCCCTATTCACCAGATAGGTATTGTTTAACTATTTGACGGATTTTCTTGATCGCCAATTGATCAGCTAACGTATAAATTTGTTGAGCAAATGGTCCTAGTTGTTTATCCCTTTGTTCAAGTTGTTCAACATATTTTATAATATTATCTAGGTCACCACGCATAGTAAATTCATATAATGTAGCCGCTTGTTCTGAATTTGGCCCTTGAATGACACCCGAATTGTCGGATATTGTTTCTTGAATTTCAGGCAAAGTTAGTTTATCTTTTTTAATAGAGATATCGGATAATTGACTATCAAAAACAGCCGGTAAATCAAATTCTACCCAAAAAATACTACCTTTCCCTAATAGACTTTCAACATGTATTGATCCATCCATCATATCAACCAATTTTTTAGTGATAGATAACCCCAAACCGGTACCCATTGACTTATTATAATGATTTTTGTCGGCTTGCTGGAAAGGTAAAAATATTTTGTCTAGTTCATGAGATGCAATCCCAATCCCAGTATCTTCAATTTGAAAGTGAAATCTACTATACGAATAAAGTGTCGATAGCGTATTTTTTACCCAGCTAGGTTCATTTTTTATTTTTGCCGGTTCAGTTTTCACGGTAAAAGTTACACGGCCTTTATCAGTAAATTTGATAGCATTACTCAGCAAATTAAGAAAAATTTGCCGTAATCGTTTTTCATCAGCATGAATTATTTCTGGTAAAGCTGATAATGGTTTATAGCTAAATTCAATCTTTTTTTGTTGGGCCCGCATCTGAAATAATTGAACAATCCCTTGTAAAAATTGAGAAAGTTTCATATCTTTCGGATAAAATTCTAATTGACCAGCCTCCACTTTAGAAATGTCTAAAATATCATTAATCAAGGTCAACAAATACTCACCGTTACGGTGGATAATATCTATGCCTTCTCGTTGTTGTTTATTTAAAGTATCATCCTGCTGAAAAATCTGCGTATATCCTAACACCGCATTAAGCGGTGTGCGTAACTCATGGCTCATGTTAGCCAAAAAAACACTTTTGGCGTGATTAGCGGTTTCTGCTGTTTGAAGGGCTTTTTGTAATTGAACTTCTGCTTGTTTGCGTTCTGTAATATCTTCAAATGAACCTAAAATACCGATTACCTGACCTTGTACATTATGAAGAGGAATTTTATTAGTATCAAGCCAACGTTGTTGCCCATCAGCCAGTTGAATCGTCTCAATAATATGATATTCATGGGTATCACCCTCCATCACCCGCCGATCCACATTACGATAATATGTGGTTTGCTCTGCTGTCCAAGGTAAATCAAAATCGGTTTTGTCGATAATCTGTTTTGGTGTATTAACATTCGCTATTTGAGCAAAATTTTGATTACAACCTAAATAGCGACTATTTCTATCTTTCCAAAAAATAAATTGCGGGATTGATTCTATCACCAAACGCAAAAATTCTTGCTGCTGACGTAATTTTTCCTCAATTTGTTTTTGGATCGTCAAATCCATATTGGTGCCCACCATACGAAGCGGTTGCCCTTGCTCATTCCAAACCGCTATCGCACGAGACAGCACCCAAATATAATGTCCTTTTTTATGGCGAAGACGGAAAGTATACTGAAATTTCGGTATTTTTTTTTCAACATACGCTTTTGAATTCAATAATACCTTATCGAAATCATCTGGATGTACCCAATGAATAATATCATCAGGTGTCATTGATTCATGTTCAGAAAAACCGAGCATTTGTTTAAAGCGAGGTGAATAATAGGCTTTTTCAGTTTCATAGTTAATATCCCATAAACCATCACTGGCTCCACGCATAGCAAGTTCAAATCGTTCTTCACTTTTGCGTAAAGCTTTTTCTGCTAACTTGCGCTCAGTAATATCTATACCAACCGATTGAAATTCGACAATGACATCATTCTTATCTCGAATAGCACGATTTGTCCACCGTTGCCAAGCGAGTTTTCCATTGGCATCTAAGACTTGATGCTCATAATTTTTTTGATCAATTTTTGGGTTATCAAGTAAATATTGTAACTGGGAGAGTACCAATTGACGATCTTTTTCAGGTAGTAATGATAAAAATTTTTTCCCTAATAAGTTTTCTGCTGATACATTAAAAAAATGACAGTAAGCATCATTGACAAAAGTTAACGTCGTATCAGGTAAAAATCGGCAAACTAATTCGGTTTGATTTTCAACGATGGCGCGATAACGTTTTTCACTCAATTTGAGTGCTGCATCCATTTCCAGACGAGCAACGACATCACTAACTAAAGTCGCTATAAATTCAATCGTATGGCGTGTATTAACCGAAAACTCTTGGGGCGTATGAGAAGCCAAGTTAATCACCGCAATCACTTGTCCCTTATATTTCACTGGCAGACAAACGGCAGCACGCAATCCTTTGTGTTGCCAAATCTCAGAGACTTTTATCGGTAGTTGACGGATAGAAGTCAGTTTACCATCCAATACTATCCAAGTCTGCAATGAATCCACTTGTTTTTGTGAAACCGGTGTCTCATGATTCGGCGATAAATCTTTATGGGCAACCAATTTTAAATCTTGAATAGAAGCATCAAAAATATAGCTATCTCCATAATCAATTTCATTTATCTCAAGTGCTTTTTCCAACACACACTCTAAAATACCAATTAAATGATGGGTTGAACTTAACGAAATACTAATATCACGTTGAATACTAAGCAAATTTTCTGCTTGTTTCCGTTTTGTAATATCTCTCGCAAAAATAGCAATGCGCTCCACCGAACCATCCTGCTTAAAAACGGGATTGAGCAAGGATTCAAACCAAATACCAGCCCTTTCATCTTCCATGATGACTGCCTTCTCCATCTTAATCACTTTTTCTATTAAAGTTTTTCTGGTTGTGACAACTTCAGGTGGAAAAAAATTGTAAATACATTGTCCTTCCATTTCAGCTACTGTTCTGCCAAATCTGGTAGCCCCGGTTGGATTGATCGTGACACAAGTACCATCAGTTTCTAACAAAGCAATCGTTTCAGTGGCTGCATTTAAGATGGCACTCAGCGTTTGTTCTCTTTCTCGCAGTGCTTTTTCAATTTGTTGGCGATTCGCAATTTCTTGTTGTAATTGTTGATTTTTTTTAAACAGTGCTTGTTTTTGCTGTTTGCGAATCGTAAGTTGAGTCGTTACTCGTGCTAACAGCTCTTCTGGTTGTAGGGGCTTAGTCATATAATCCGCAGCACCTAGACGAAATGCTTTAATTTTATCTTCCGTTCTATCTAATGCGGTCATAAAAATGAGGGGGATATCTCGCGTGCGCTCTTCTGATTTCAATTGTTCACAAACTTGAAAACCATCTATGCCAGGCATCATCACATCCAAAAGTATTAAATCGGGAACGGCTTGCGAGACTATTTGGAGCGCGGATTGACCATTATTAGCCACTAATATGCGAAATCCCACTTTATTTGCTAAAAAATGCAACAAAAACTTTATGTTAATAGGGTTATCATCAACGATGAGAATGGTATCTTTAGAAGGTATCATAATAATCTCTTTCCAAAGCTAACGCTTTGGACTCCAACCCAAAGCTAAAGCTTTGGACTCCAAGCTAAGGAATTTGGAGTCCAAAGCTTTAGCTTTGGAACTTTAAACACTAAACTCCCATTTAGGTATGGGTTTCTCAGTTTGGTACTTTTCCGTTTTGGTTTGAATCTCGGATATAGTCCCATGAATATATTTGATTAAATCTTCTTTTTGAAAAGCTTCTTTGTTAAAGATAGTTTCTACATGCTGATTTAAATGGGCATGTTCATCAGGCGAGAGATTTTGCGCGCTTAGTATTACAACTGGCGTGTTATTCCATTTGTCATTATTATGCAAATGTTCAAGAAATTCAAATCCATCCATGATAGGCATATTTAAATCCAACAAAATCAAAGTTGGTTTTTTACGATCCAGTTGTTCTAAAGCCACTTGTCCATTTTCGGCTTGGAAAACACGCCAACCTTGGTGTTCAAGAATAGAAACCACACTTTCACTAAATAATTCATCATCATCAATAACCATGACTAACCCGGTAGAATTATCGCCAATTCGGTATTTTTCGAGTATTGCGCCAAGTTGGTGACGTACCTGCGTTTTATCAACGCAATCTGTGGCACCCATCGCATAGCCCTTTTGTTTATCCTCTGCCAGCGTAATCATCATTACTGGAATATGTGCCATAAAGGGATCATTTTTAAGGCTAGAGAGCAATTGCCATCCTTCCATATTAGACTGATGACCATCAATAAGAATCGCATCAGGACGTAGTTTGTAAGCCAATTCAAGACCATCATATCCATTAGTAGACACTGCAACGGCATAACCTAAGTTGCTGAGATCGTGTTTGAGTAACTCACATGCTTCAGGGTCATGATTAATAACGAGAACAATGCCATCCCCTTTTAAGAACACTGGAATTTCTGTTTCTATTGTTGGTGTCGTTTTTACTATCTGTTTTTGCACTTTAGCGTTTCTCGGTAAAGAAATGCTGAAAGTGCTACCTTTCCCAAATTCCGTTGTAACAGAGATAGTACCGCCCATCATTTCAGCAAACTGTTTGGTAATAGTCAATCCTAAACCGGTGCCTCCAAAGCGACGTGTGGTAGAAGCATCGGCTTGGGTAAAGGGTTGAAATAGCTTTTCATGCTGTTCTTCGGTCATACCAATGCCATTATCCGTCACACAAAACTTAATTGAATCAGCCTCACTTTGTACATTAAGAGAAATAGTCCCTTTTTCCGTAAATTTAGCGGCATTACTGATTAAATTTAATAGCATTTGCCGTAATTTCATTATATCAGTTTGTATTTCTCCTAATTGTTGCGAACGCTTAATATCAAAGTTATTAGCCTTTTTTTCTATCAGCGGTTGAGTGGTACTAATCACTTCATCTATTAAAATATTAAGATCAATCGGTTCAATCAACAATTCCATTTTACCCGCTTCTATTTTAGATAAATCCAATACGTCATTGATGAGCCCTAATAGATGGTTACCGGCTGTTTTAATTTTGTGCAAATCGGGAATAAATTCTTCTTGTTCTAGGTCTTCCGCCTCTTCTGCTAACATTTCGCTGTAGCCAATAATAGCGTTGAGCGGAGTACGCAGTTCATGACTCATATTGGCTAAAAATTGACTTTTAGCCACATTAGCGGCTTCTGCCGCTTCTTTTGCTTCTTTTAAAGCTTGTTGGACTTTTTGACGTTCAATCACTTCTTGCGTCAGTGCGATTTCTATCTGCTTACGTTCAATAATTTCTTGTGTTAATAATTTATTAGCAGATAAAAGTTCTGTTGTGCGTTCTTCGACTTTACGTTCTAATTCTTGTTTATGTTGGTAATCTTGTTCAATAAAACGAACATACGTTTTAATGCGACTGATTAATTGGGCGGTTTCAATGGGTTTAGTGAGATAGTCGGCAGCACCGACTGTAAAGCCTCTTTGCTGAAATTCTTCTGATTTATAAGCGGCTGTTAAAAAAACGATAGGGACATGTTCTGTTTTTTTGCGCGATCGAATGACTTGTGCGGTTTCAAATCCATCCATGTTTGGCATTTGCACATCAAGAATAATTAAATCGACAGATTGGATCATCAAAATTTTTAAGGCAGCAGCACCTGAATTAGCTTCTAAAATCTGAACATCTAAATATTCTTGAATCAAAGTACGCAAAGTAAAAAGATTATTACTATTATCATCAACAATAAGTACATTAATTCGTTTTTTGTTTGACATGTTATTTTTCGTATGCCTAAGTTTTTATTTAATTAGTACGCTTTGGCTCAAAGTTTTGTGCTTTGGAGTCCAAAGCTTTAGCTTTGGTATTTTTCTGATTTTTTAAGAGAACTTGATTATAGTTTCAAAGTTTTGTGCTTTGGAGTCCAAAGCTTTAGCTTTGGTATTTTTCTGATTTTTTAAGAGAACTTGTAAGCATTATAGTTTCAAAGTTTTGTGCTTTGGAGTCCAAAGCTTTAGCTTTGGTATTTTTCTGATTTTTCTAAGAGAACTTGTAAGCATTATAGTTTCAATGCCAAATGATAATCTAAATTTTGGTTATATTGAGCGCGGTACCATTTGAACTTTTTAACGTCCTCTCCCATAGGATATGGAACCTAGGTTGTGCAGTATTGAGCTGTTTTTGTGTTTATGATTTCTCCCTCCCCCTTCGACAAGCTCAGGGACCACCTAACCCCCTCCCGCTGGGAGAGGGGACCGCGCCGTGCCGTGCCATTTTCCTATTATTAGCTAACACAAAAAATAATAGATAATATAGTCATTTATCATTTTTGCCAAAGAATAGCAAAATACCACTGAGCTGTCCCCCCTCCCAGCGGGAGGGGGTTAGGGGGAGGGAGAGATCGTGAATACAAATATCGCCTGAAAAAATACCTCAAAAAAAAGCTCAAACTGCACACCCTAGGTTAGGGGCTCATCGTTATACATAAGTCAAAAATCGTTAAGAGTAGAGTAGAATCCTCTGGAATTACACCACCCAAGCTAATGCCAACACTGTTACCATTAACAAATACAGTGGTGTGTAGCTAACACGATAAAAACTATGAAAAACCCCGGACAAAATTTGCGCTAAATTAATCAATCCCTGTTCTAATTTAACAAAACTGCCTCTAAACCAAGGGCCAATGACGCGCATCAGACCCGGATAGAAATTATGCGTGTAGTTATAAGGAATATCAGCGGAGAGGAAATGTCCACCGGCATAGTTATCCCATTGGTGCGTGATAAAGCGGCGGTTGCCAAGAAAGAAAATAACCGCGCCAATGCCAACACCATAAAAGAAGATGCCAGAAACCCAAAGCATGTTGAGTCCGCCATTTTCCAAAATAACACCTCCCAAATGATGCTTTAATGGTACATAACCTAAAGCCAATTGTGCAGTCTGGACTAAATCCAAAACCAGTCCCGGCATGACACCGGTAATAAATCCAATGCCTGCCAACGCTAACATTGGTACAGTCATTGTCCAAGGGACTTCTTTCACTTCATAATGTTCTTTACGCAATTGTCCCAAGAACATGTTATGAATTAATTTATACACACTGAGAATGGTACCTAATGTACTGATAGAAGCTGCCACTAAGAGTAAGGGCATTTCAGCATCCAATAAAGCTTTATACATCAGCCATTTAGAAACGAAACCATTCATCGGTGGTAGGCCCGCTAAGCCAATGATACCCATCAATAACGCGATATAAGTCAACGGCATTTTCACAATCAAGCCACCCAATCGATCTAAATCAGCCGTGCCAGTGCGATACATAACAGCAGTAACCGCCAAAAATAAGGCTGCTTGATAAGTTGCATAATTAAAAACGTGCATTAAGCCACCAGCAACCCCCATTGACGTACCAATCAGAATACCCATCAGCATTAAACCGCCTTGCCCAATGCCATGCCAAGCTAACAGTAAACGCGCATCATTTTGTTGCAAAGCAATATAAGTTGGAATAATGGCAGTAAGGGCCGCAATCCAAATCAGTAAACCGCGAGCATCTAAAAAGGTAAAGGGAATCGCCATCTCAGTCAGACGATCAATACCAATGGGTTTTAACAAAACTAAAGCAATTGCAAATAATCCCATGCGAGCGGCGACCGCACTGACAAAAGCCGCATTAGCCCCTGGCGTATAAGCATAAGCTGCTGCTTGCCATAAATGGAAAGGCATCATCGCCATTTTGACTGAAAAACCACCGCCAATTAATAAGACCAAAGCCCATAATACGCCAGTCGATAAATTGGGTATCGCCGCCCAAAAAGAGGCATAGTCTAAAGAACCCACTTGCAGATAAATGAGGACGATACCGGCTAAAATCGCCATTGCACCGCCCATCGCATAAATCAGATAACGAAAAGCCGCATCAGCGGCTTTACCACCCGGATGCGTCATAATGAGATAACTTGCCCAACTCACTAATTCCCAACCAATAAATAAGCTCAGAAAATCACCGCTAGATAACAAAATCAACATCGCTAACACATTAACAGCTAATGAGACATGTTGGAGATGAATATCTTTTTGTGTTTCAGCCCATTCGCTAGCCATGTACCAAGAGGAAAAGAATGCAGCCCCAAGAGTAATAACCGCAAAAAACCAACCTAAACCGGTCATTTTCCAATGAACCCAATTATCTAATACCGTAAAAGAAAATGAAGCTATGATCGGCATTTGGTCCCAAAGAGCAAATAATACAATGAGTTGTGCAGCATACGCCAGTACACCAAGCCAACCAGCATAACGCCGATGGCCGGTCCAATAAACTAACCCAACCGTTAATAGAGATAAGAAAAGCAAGAGATTAAGTAAATTCATAGCATTATATCCATAGATTCCTATTTGACCGTAGTGATGAGTGAACGTGAAATAAAAGAATGTCAATTGAATTTTGTCATTAATTTCCAATTCAAAATGGGTATCATTTGTTTGACAAGCTGCACCATTTTATCATGATTGGCTTTATCAGTTAGATTGTCAAAACCAATTATACAAATAGGCAGTTATTGTATAGTGAACATCGTCAAAAACTGAGCATTGAGGCGAACTCGAAAAAAGAAAATCACAAATACTATTTCTTTAAGAAATAGCATTTGTCGCTTGATAAAAATGAAGGGGAAAGGGAGGGGTACAAAGAATAAAGGATGTTCATCGCTTAACAAAATCCTAAACGGATTGGAGTCTAAAATTGATGAAAAAATTTGGACTGATTTAAATAAAAATTCCAATTATTAAAATACAAATGTTACATCTAAATGCAACGATTTTGTACATGACTTGTTACATCGACTTATAATATAATTACTAAAAACTCCGGAGAACTCTGTAAGTCTTTGATTTTTAGTTGAGCTTATCCACGTAAGTCTTTGAAAATACTATACGCAAAAAAGTTCTCCAGAGTTTTCAGTAATTATGTTGCCAACTAGAATATAGCAATCCTAAATGAGTTATAAAGGAGTGACGCGGAGCGTCACGGATGGATTCCAACGCTGGAGCGTTGGAACCAGATACAAATCATTTAGGATGGCTATATGAGGAAAACGATAATGTCACATATAGGTGATTTGCCGTTATGGTCAGATGATGATGCCTATCAAATTCTTGAAAGCCTTTGCAACAAATATCAAATTCCAGTAGCCGTTTTACAAGAATTAGTTGCATTAGAAAGAAAACGACTCGGAGAATCCAGAAGGTATAAAATTAACGACGAAATTGATCAAATTTTGGAACGTATCCCCGCCATTTCATAAAGGATGAAAAAATGTGGATTTCAAAAATTGAATTACGAAAATTTAAAAGTTATGACAATCAAGTATTTAAATTTCCTGCGCCTTCTGAAGATGGAAGACACATCATCTTAATAGGCGGAATGAATGGCTATGGAAAAACGACTTTGCTTCAAGCCATTTATTTAGGGTTATATGGCAATGAAGCCATAGATTCTCTTATTCGTGCCGGTTTGATGGATGAAACAAATTACAAAGAATTTTTAGACAAAGCGTTGCATCGAGATAGTGGTTGGAAAAGGATGAGTATACTGATTCAGTTTCATACTCATATCGGGCAGACTTTTCAAATCAAAAGAACTTGGTTTTTTTCTGAACAAAGAAAATACTTACCTGACCAAGAAAAAGAACAATTTTTTCAAATAGATAGTCACGGAAATTTAGGGCCATTGGATTCACAAATTATTCATGAAATCTTAGATCAAGAATTTGTGCCAGCACGTATTGCGTCTTTCTTTTTCTTTGATGGTGAAAGAATTAATCAATTGGCCCACCAAAATCGGCAAGAACAAATCCGACAGGGGATGGATGATTTGTTAGGTGTTCGTTTATTAACCAAACTCCAACAAACGCTGACTAATTATCAAAGCAACCGGTTACAAAATGTTGATCCAGATGCACAACGAAAACTGGTCAAGAGAGAACAGGAACTTAACCAAGAACGAGGACAGTTAGATAGCTTACAAAAAGAAAGGGATAAATTGGCTCGTGAACTTGACTCTTTAAATGCAAAGAAAAAAGCCATCGAAAATCAAATGACCTCTCTTGGCGTTAATTTAGAAATTCCCAATCTTGAAGATTTGTTTAAAAAGCAGACACTGGCAAAAAAAGAACGCGAAACGGTTCACAATAATCTGGTTAAATGGCTAGGCACAACATTTCCTTTCCAGTTGGTAGAGCAAGAATTGATTGATGCTTATCGTCAACAGCTGAAAGCAGAAATAGAAAAATTGACTAAAGAAACCGACAAACGGGCCCTTAGAGAGAACCAACAAAAGTTTATGACGCGCTTTGCTGATAGTCAAACGCCAGAAATTTGTCCGGCGTTAACTGAATCACAACAAGAAACCTTAACCATTCGTCTTGAAAATGTTTGGCAAAGTTTACTTCATGATTTGTTATCTGATAGTACATTTGAAATTATTCATGACTATCTACGGGAAGAAGGACGACATAAGGTTTTGCAACGATTACAAGAAATTGAATCAACGTATTATGATTTAATCGCGTCAGTTAAACAGAAAGAATCATTGGATAATGAAATTGATCGCCTCCAAAAACAGCAAGCGAAAATCGCCGGCATTGCTCAGGATGGTAGCTTGGAAAAACTCACTCAAGAACGTAACCAATGGGAGCAAGAAATTGGGGGGAAAAATCAAGCTTTTGGACGTATTGATAGAGAGATTAATACCTTAACCACGAGAGTCAATCAACTCAAATCTACTTATGAAAATGAATCCCAAAAATTATTGAAAGCACAACCATTGCTTTCAAAAGCGAATTATGCCCAAAAAATTGCCCAACTCATTGAAGATTTGATTCCAAGACTTTATCCGCTCAAAACGAGAAATCTTAAAGAAGCCATCAGTAAAAATTACCAAAAATTATCTCATAAACAAAATATTGCTGATGTTGATATTGATAAAGAAGGAAATATGATACTCCTTGATACCGAGGGACAAATGATTGAAGTTGATCGTTCAGCCGGCGAAGATCAAATTTTTGTTACAGCATTATTAGCAGGATTAGCAGAAATTTCTGGCTTGAATGCGCCATTAATTGTCGATACACCACTAGGCAGGCTTGATAGTGAACATCGTGAGAGCATTCTTAATTTTTGGGTTTCTGATCAAAGAAGACAAGTCATTTTGCTAAGTCAAGATACTGAAATTGGTAGCGATTATTATAACAAGTTCCAAGCCAATATTGCCAAAACTTATTTGTTAGAATTTCATGAATTAGGAAAGGGGATTGGAAAAACCATTGTTCACGAAGATCGCTATTTTGAAAAGTAGTCATATTTTTAAGAGTTCATTTGCAAATACCAGATCGAAAAGAAATGGTATTTGTGGTTTTCTGAATTCACAGAAAATGATTTTTATTTTTTTGAACCATTTGAAAATCACCTCAAAAATGCAAACCATAGCCCTCATTTTGAAAAAATGGGGAAAATGATCTCAAACCAGATTCAATATTTGTTCAGAGATTTTGCTCGAATTTGGTGAGAAAATCACCGGAAAACCACAAATACCATTTCTTAAAGAAATGGCATTTGCAAATAAACTCTTTTATCAAAAGGAAAATGAAACAATTATGGTCAATTTTGATGTCGCTACTGTCATGACTGCTAATTTTACGACCACGCAAGAAGCTGAAAAATTAAGCCATGACCTGGAAAGTCGTTTAGGTTTTCAATATCATTACCAACTAGCAAGGTTAGCAATGGGGAGATCACTTGGCGTTGCCCAATTTCCAGAAATACCAGACTCTATATCTTCTAAACCTATTACCGGGAATCTATTATTTGGTCAACAAGAAGAATTTTTATTATGGATAGGCTTAATCATTACCTACCTCAAACGCTACGGTAATGATGAAAAAACGGAAATAGATTTAGCGTTTCTTCAGGAACAAGTACGCAAACACTGGCACCGTGGCGTTATGTTGTTAAAGACCGATTGGTTAGAAGCGAAAGAAGATTATGAACAATTTATTCACAATTTAACCACTCATCATGCCATAAAAATTGTTTCGCCAATACCAGGAAATCATCATGACCTTTTCCTACCCAATGATAGCCGTAGAACAAAAATAATACTACCTGACGCTAGGAATGTGTGGGATAGAAAACCGGTTTTCTTAGATACAGAAACCACTGGACTTTCTTACACAGATGAAATTGTTGAGATTGCAATTATTGACTATGATGGCACTATTCTCATAGATACTCTCATCAAACCCACTATTAAAATACTTTACCAAGTTACTCAAATTCATGGTATTAGCAATGAGATGGTAGAGTTTGAACCTTCTTTTGCTGATATTTGGCACACACTGTCCGATATTTTAAATAATCGCCCTATTGTGATATATAATGCGGACTTTGATTTGAGAATGATAAAGCAAACGGCTCAGAAATATCGTTTATTTTTAAAAACAGAACCGCAAGTCTATTGTGCGTTGAAAATGTATAGAACTTTCAAAAATCTAGCAAATTTAAAGGGTAAAAGCAATTTAGCAGAAGCTGCCAAACAATGTGGCATTTCTTTTACTGGTCAGGCACACCGAGCAAAGGCTGATACAGAAGTCACTAGACAACTTTTGATGTATATGGCAAATGTCAAGCGAGCGTAGTGGGTAGAGCGAAGCGAAACCCCTTACCACCTATCAGTTTCAGAATCAAGCAATCAAGGGGTCAGAGTAATTGATTCTGTAAACTAATTATAAGTCAAAATCAACTACTCTAACCCCTTGATTCGGACCCCTTGATTCATGGTGTGATGAATGTAGGTTAAATGTTTAACAAATTCTTTTAATTCTAACTTATGAATCTGTGGTTCAAACGGGTAGCTCATTTGAGTTCCTCATAAATTTTTTTTATCACCAAGAATTTTTTTAAGCTTATTTTCATTCATAGAAGACAAAAAAATAAGACAATTATAATTGCTGATCACTGTCAATCACTGTAGCAATTCTAATTGTCTAAGACAAAATACGTTTTTTAGACGGAAACCAGATACCATTTTATAAATGAAAGTTTATGAGAAAGGGAAATGAAAGAATAATTGCATTAATCAAAATAAATATTGACTTGAGAGCGGGTAATTTTAGAGATTTGTTCTCATTATTGAACTGAGAACTCCAATTTTGGACCAAACAATCCCGTTAGAGGCAAAAATTATTATATAGACAAAAATCCAATTATTACCTATCATTTAGAATATAAACATTAATGGAGGCACTTAAAATGAATCTAATAAATTGTTGTTCAAAATTGCTATGGCTGAGATTATTTTTTATTTTATCTCTGGCTATGATGGCACAAAATACTGCTGCCACTTCTTACATTATAAAAATAGACTCTTCGTCTGCTGTCGCTTCTTTATTAAAGGAGGCTGAAAACTATCATCAAACCCAACAGTATGAACAAGCCGCAGCATTACTTGAACGCGCTTTGCGAATTAAACCACGCCATCCGGTGATTTGGCATAACTTAGCTGGCGTGCGATTAACACAACAAGATTGGACACGGGCTGCCAACCTTGCTCAAAAATCTAATGCGCTGGCAGGTAGCAAAAACAAATACAAAAACCTGAGAATGAGAAATTGGAACCTCATTACCCAAGCATGTGAAGGGATGAAGAATGCCACCTGTGCCCGGGAAGCCCGTAATCGGACTCAAGCTTTAGCACGAGCGTTAGGTTATTAAAGGGGAAGAGGGAAGAATTTAATGAGAGTCCAAAATTGATTGGCGTTTTCAGTATATTCATACATATCCTTTCCAAATTCAACAGATGTCAATAGTAGCGCACCAGAAAAAAAATTAGCCACAGGCAGGGTGACATGATTTTTTTTTGAGAAAAATGAATAAACATCAATTAATTGTAATTTTTGCAATCAAAATTTATCTTGAATGAGATTTGGTTTGAAACCGAGAATTTATTTAAAGATGTGATGATCATAAAGGCGTTTTGACAAACCCACTTTTTGTTTGAGGCGAATGGGTGGTAGTAATTGATTATTTCCAATTATTCATTCATGTTACGCACCATAATTTCTCATGCGGCACCATTCTGCACCGTTTTGAAGCACAATGCATAACATGAATTAATAATTGCTCTTAAGAATTGGGTCCAAAAATTATTTTGGCATCGATTTCACTTCGCCGTTAAAAACCAAAAAACGTTGTCCTTTTGCGTGTGCAATGAGGGTCATGCCAATTTTTTGAGCAATTTCAATGCTTTTATAGGTAATACCGGATCGTGATAGCAAAATGGGAATGCCTAAATGGGCTACTTTCATCACGATTTCTGAAGTTAAACGCCCGGTCGTATAAAAAATTTTATCTTCACCCGTCCAATTGTTTAGCCACATTAAGCCAGCAATGGTATCAACTGCATTATGCCGCCCCACATCTTCCACAAAAGCAAGGATATTTTCCGCTTGACATAACGCACAACTATGTACGCTGCCGGCTTGGCGATGAATTTCATTTTGTTGTGTTAAAGTTTCTAACAGGGTATAAATCAAGGTTTGACTGATTTCGAGTGGGGGTAATTCAATATTTGGCAATTGATGGATATTAAATGATATTCCTTGACCGCAACCGGTTTTTATCATGCCAGGGGCCATTTTGTTTGGTTCAACGGCTTGAGCAGTATGAACTTCAATAGTTTCATTTTCGGTATTGATATGAATTGATTTAATGGTTTGCCATGTTTCGACTAACTTTTGATTTCTTAAATAGCCAATAGCAAGTGCTTCTGGATAAGTACCCAATGTCATGAGTGTCACAATTTTATGGTTATCCATAAACACTGTCAGGGGGTTTTCATTAGCAACTAGCACCGTGCAAGGTTGACCAGATTTATCTAATGCAGTTACCGCATGAATAGGAATTGAACCGATATTTTTCATTTCTCAGTTACCAGTTATCAGGTATCAGTTACCAGTTATCAGTTACCTGATAACTGATTATCCGCCGGTTGTATTCATATAGCGCAAAATTTGCGGTTCTCCATCAATTTCAAAATCATGGCCCTTGGGTTTGAGGTCCATTGCTTTGATGATGGTTTGTTTGAGTGGATTGATATCACCCGGATTTGCACGGATAACACGCCGTAAATCAACAGAATGTTCTTGTCCTAAACAAAGGAGTAAATGGCCCTCGGTTGTCACACGCACTCGGTTGCAAGTATCACAAAAATTATGCGTGTGCGGAGAAATGAAACCGACGCGAGTATCCGTGTGGGCTACCCGATAATAGCGAGATGGCCCTTGTGTTGTCTCAGTTGTCGGTATCAGAGGAAAAGTTTGTTGCAAATCTTGACGAATTTGGTGACTAGAATAAAAAGCCTCAGCCCGATTATGTTCACCAATAGTGCCTAATGGCATTTCTTCAATAAAAGTAATATCAATACCTTTTGAAACGGCAAATTGCACTAAATCCGTGACTTCATCATGATTACGATTTTTTAAAATCACCGCATTCAATTTGATACGCTGAAATCCGGCACTGATAGCCGCATCAATCCCTCGCAAAATAAGTTCTAATTGACCAGTACGCGTCATTTTTTTAAAACGCGCCGGTTGCAAACTATCAAGACTGATATTAATCCGTTTAACCCCGGCAGCTTTGAGCGGTTGCGCTAGTTTGACTAATTGCGAACCATTGGTCGTCAACACTAATTCTTTTAAAGCCGCTAACTTTCCAAGTTCTTGAAAAAGATGTAAAATATTTTTACGAACTAGCGGTTCACCGCCGGTAAGACGAATTTTCGTGACTCCTAACTCAACAAACGCACGTCCCACTAATTCCAATTCTTCTAAAGTTAATAATTGGGCACGAGGCAAAAAGGTCATTTGCTCGTCCATACAATACACACAGCGAAAATCGCAACGATCTGTCACCGACATTCGGACATAATTGATTTTTCGATTAAATTTATCGACCAATTGGCTGGGTAATTGATTTATGTTTTTCATAAAAAATAGTTAATGATTTTTGAACAATTTATTCTGAAATTAAAATAAAGTGATAATCTTTCATTATCAAGCTATTTTTTATAATATCAATTTTGAATTTAAATTTATGTGAAATCCGTCTTGAATCCAAAATAAATTTTGGATGTTGGGACTTCTTTAACCGTTTTGAGGAATCTTTGTCCGAAAATAAAAATTTTAGCGGTTTAGATAACAGAAACGAAAAACCCTCCCTAACTCCTCACGGCCATTTAAGTTAATGAAATATAATACATTAATTTCAATTATTTAAATACTTAAAACTTTTTTATCATTTTGAGTGTAGCAAACGTAGGGTGCGTCCTACGCACCATTATCGGCACGATTTAAAAAGTGTGTGAAAAAGCAACATGGTATGGAACATTTGACTATTGGTTGCCTGAATTATTGGTGCGTGGGACGCACCCTACGCTTGCTTCAATCAAAGAAAATTGCCGTTATGATGTTTGGGGCCAGCAAAATAACTCGAGCCTGGCCCCTTTTTATCGTTCTGATGTTTATGGTATCAGATTCTTTTTCAAGGAGAATGAGCATGGCATTATTTCTAATCACTTGCGTCTGTGATGAAGGCGTGTACGAAAACGATTTTAAGGTTGTCGAAGCGGAATCCAGAGCCGAAATCGCGCAAAATATGCTTGATGATCCGTATGCTTGGGAAGACTTCCTCCGGAGTAGTTCTGTGTGGTGGGATATCACTCGCTATGAGTATAAATACAACGAACCATTAGGTTGGAGTGCCAACGATCTGCTTGAAAGGCTTGATGCCACACATGTCGATGGTGACAGTGAATTTCAAGTCAGAATTTATGAAATCACAAATATAAAAAAAATACCCAAGCCGACAAACTGAAAAATTATCTTTTATTTAGAGACGGGTTCGACTACTTCCTATCGTATGTCCAACCGATAAGTTAAAAATAACTTCAATCAAGGAAAATTGCCGTTATGATGTTTGGGGCCAGCAAAATAATTCGAGCCTGGCCCCTTTTTACTTTTTATCGTTATTACGATTTATGAACCTTTATTTAAACTTTAATCAACGAGAAATTGAGTTTTTTCTCAATGAATGAAGCGAGAATATGCCTGTATTTTTATCGTGCCGAGCTTTTGGGAGGAATTATCGGGAGGTGAGGGGTGGGATTTTTTGGGGTGGCGGTTGTAGCCTTTGATGGGGGCGTTGTATGCCGCTGAATGAGTCAATGGAAGGATGGGCTTTTTTGAGGTGCGATTTATGGACGATATTCTAGTTCCCAACGTCTAGGTTGGGAACTAGAGAATATTTAACTTACAGATATCTTTCAAATCTTAAATCTCGTAATGGAGGTAAATCTTCTACTGCTAATTGAAATCTATCAGTTTCATTAAAAAAATCACTGAGACTTAATAAATGAATTTTAAATTTATCGATATCATGAAATTCTTGTAACCTTGTTTTAACACCATCAGTATAACCAGTTCCTGATAAAACAATAATAATATCAGATTGATGACGAGTTATAATTCCATACAAACTATCAATAACCTGGATTCATCACACCATATTTCAAATTTTATATTTAAGAAAAATTAGTATACAACCGACATTCCGCACAAGCAATCTCTAAAAAAACCATTTTTTAACTCTTTGATTTATTTTAGATAATATTTTTCACGGTTTAGCCGTAAAAATTTATCATGGCAAAATCAAGAGAAAATTTGGGGATATTTCAAAGTTTTTTTAATCTTTACCGAGTATCAGAACCTCAATTCAAGTTTGGAATATCAATATAAGGCTTAGATTTCTCGTCAAATGCTTTAATTTAAAAAATCTGAAATGCTTGTGCGGAATGTCGGATACAATAATAAAATTAATCGCCACAAGAGGAACTCACTATGTCATATAATCATCAAATTCAAAAGATAGAAAGCAAAACTCTAGACCATTTAGGGTTAGTCGCCGGCATGTACGATGAATTAGGTATAGGTGACATAATAGATGAAGCTATAAAGCAAGATGAAGAAAAACGTTCTGTTAGTCTAGGTCAAGCGGTTAAAGCAATGGTTATCAATGGTTTAGGTTTTGTCAATCAACGCCTTTACTTATTCCCTAAGTTTTTTCAAGACAAACCGGTAGACCGGTTAATAGGAGAAGGAATATGTGCTTCCCAGCTAAACGAACATGTGATAGGAAGAGCTTTAGATGACATTTATGATTATGATGCGACAAGCTTATATTCCCAAATTGCGGTGGGGGCGACTCAAGTCCTAAATTTAAAATGTCAAACAGCACATCTTGACAGCACCAGTTTCCACACGGATGGTGCTTATGAAACAAAAAAAGGCGGTGAAGAATTCGTGATAGAAAAACTGACAACCGAAGATGTCCCAGATAGAAAGCAAGAAAGTGATGCCGATTCCCCTAAAGTCATTAATATTACTAAAGGTTACAGCAGAGATCATCGCCCCGATTTGAATCAAGCTATCTTACAACTGATAGTTGAGAATCAAGCTGGTATTCCCCTGTTAATGAAAACGATGGATGGTAATAATGATGATAAAACCGGTTTTAGGGAAACAATACAAGCTCATATTGAACAATTGACAGAAGCTTATCCACTTAAATATCTTGTTGCTGATAGTGCGCTTTATACGGAAAGCAGTTTGCACACCTTAGCACAGAATCCTAGTATACATTGGATAAGTCGTGTTCCTGAAACGATAAATGAAGCTAAAGAAGCTATTGAAGCAGTTGAAGTGTCAGAAATGAGTGTTATTGATGAACAAACACGTTATCAAGCGACAACCTCTAACTATGCTGACATTGAACAACGTTGGATTATTGTTTGGTCGAACCAAGCTAAAAAGCGTGCTTCACTACCACTTGATAAGCAATATCTCAAAGCAAGTTCTGCTAACTTAAAGGCTTTCCAGACGCTATGTCATAAGACTTTTGAACAGAAGAAGGAAGCTCAAAAAGCATTACAAGAATTTAAGAAAACCTTGTTGTTTACTTCCTGCGATTCAAGTAAAATAAAAAAGCTTCCTCGTTACAAAAAAAGAGGCAAGCCTTCTAAAGATGCCAAGCCAGATTATTATGTTTACCAGATAGAAGGTTGTCTGGCCAGTTTGCTTCTCCCGAGAGAGACACGTCTCAAACGAAAAAGTTGCTTTATTATCGCGACCGACGAGCTTTCTGTTCAAGCGTTACCAGACCTGGAAGTAATTGTTCAATACAAGAAGCAACAAAAGGTTGAGAGAGGGTTTCGCTTCCTTAAAGATCCCTTGTTTCTAGCAGATTCACTCTTTCTCAAGTCACCAAAACGCATTATGGCTCTCATGATGGTGATGACAATATGTCTTTTAGTCTATGCCGCCCTGGAGCATCGAATACGTCAATCACTCAAGGAAAACAAACAAACCTTTCCTAATCAAAAAGGAAAATTCATTGAAAACCCAACTATACGTTGGATTTTTCAATATTTTGTGGGTATCCATCTTGTAGTTATTCAACAAGCTCAAACGTCAGTTCAAGCAATTGTGTCTAATCTTGATGAACACCATCGAAATGTGCTTTCTTTACTGGGAAGACGCTATGAAGCTTTTTATTACTAAATTGACGACTATGGTGTGATGAATGTAGGAATAAACATAGCACCTATTTTTTCTTTTTGGAGCTTGGATTGAAAATAAATTTTTTTTCCATTTATAAAACCTTCTCCATCTACCCCACCATCTCTACCAGATTTTCCAGGTTCAAGTCCAAGATGTTCAGCAAATTTTTGACCTAATTCTGCTTTAGTTGTAGAATCAGCTTGCAAAATACCTTCAACCAAAGCTCTATTAACTTGATAATCTGCCATTTACAAGCAATCCTCAAATTTTACCAATTTTGGTAAATCTATAACTGCCTTTTGAAAAGTAACACTGTTATTTATGCAGTCATCTAATGTAAGAACATGAAGTTTTACATTATTATTTATTTGTTCTCGTAATTGTTGTTCAAATACACTAGTATATTTAATTGCTAAAATTATAGCTACTTCAGCAGATTCAAATTTTTTACCTAAAGTAGTAATTTGTTTTTTACCTAATGCTGTTTTGGCTAAATTAGATTGAAATACTATTTTCTTTCCATCTACAAAACCTATAGCATTTATAATACTACTATTTCCTGAAGTTTTACCTTTGGCTTTTAAGCCAATATTTTCAACATATTTTTCACCAAAATCTCTTTTCTCACTTGGAGTTTTATTTTCAATTTGCTTAACAAATGATTCTACTGGTTTTTCCACTGAAGTAGCGAAATTGTTAATTAAATTTCCATAAAGTAACTGAACACCAGCGACAATACATTCTGATAAATAACTTTGCATACCAGCTTTTTCTAATTTAAACCGAGTTTGAGCAGTAATTTTTTCCTTTAATGTGTCAGTTCCCAATTTTTGTGGATATGTATCAAGTTGGTTAACTGGTATTTCAAGTCTATTTGCATAATATATGGCGTATTTAACTGCGGAATTTAATATAACTCCAAAAGCTATACCTAAAGCAGAACTGATATGTTCTACTTGCTCTATTTGTTCTTTGGTCAGATTAATAACAATACCATAAATTTCTTCAGATTTATCTGAATTTTCAATGGCTTGTTCAACAATCTGTTCTACATACTTGTTCTTTTGTGATGGATTATTTTTCATAGAGATATATTCTTTCTTACAAGTGTTTTAAAATACTCTTCTATATCTGTATACTCGGAGTATTCCCATAAATATTTTCCTCTTTTATAGATAGCCTTATCCATAGCGGCTGTGACACGCCTCATTTCTTGAGCAACTTGACAATTTTGTGGAGTTTCTTCAATTGTATCAATTTGCTCTAATACAATATCTCGTTTTATACCAAGAGGAACAATAATAACTTGTGGAGAATAAGCATATTTTTCTCCAAGTTCTACAACAACATTTAGTGGACTAGACAAATTCTTTAATGCTTGGTGTTTCCTAGAAAAATTTACTGGTATAAATACAAAGTCAGGTTTATTATCTACCATTGTCATAACTGTATTAACTAATGGACTATTAATATCAATAACAATATTTTCATATTCATCCGGATCAACATTTTTCTTAGTAATTTTTTCTCGATTTTTATTTTCAAGAATATCTAGTTTATCTTCAATAATAGTATTAAATTCACTATCTTTAGTTGGTTTTGTACCATTATAAAATTGCCACGAATCTACTTGATCATCACAATCTATTAGTAACGTTTTACCATGTTGAGAAGTTAATATACCAGTAATATGTATAGCCAAAGTGGTTTTACCAACTCCACCACTATTATGTGTACACAGAATAATTCTAGCCAATTATTTTTCTCCTAATATTATTGATTATTTTAGAAATTGTTCCCAAACTCCAGTTTAGCGAGCGTAGGGTGCGTCCTACGCACCATCCCACACACCTTCATGTAAAAGGGGCAACGGAGACGAACCCTACGCTCGCTAATTCAACCACCCCCAAACCCTCCTTCAAAAGGGGGAATTCCCCTACTTTTATAAAGTGGGAATAGGGGGATTTTGTTCTAACTTAATTTTCGGACCAAATTGAAATAAGGAGATTGTATTCAATATATCCTCTCAAAATTCAAAGGATACTAAATGATAACACTCTCAAACAAAATTGCAACAAAAATTGGCCATCGGGTCACACGATTTTGGTTTGAATAACGGAGCAAATCAGCCTAAAATCTTGTTATAAAATTTATATAAATCAAATGATTAATTTTTTTAGTGCTGAGAAAAACCTTTTTCTTCTCGTTCCAACGTTCTATAGCGTTTTCCGTTTGGATAAATCACAATAAACCTCTCCAGCTTTTGAAAGGCAAGGGAGTGGTTATATTTCACCAAATTGAGAAACGCTATAGCGTTGGAGTTCAAAGCGAAGCTTTGTTTATTATACTCTCACACAAAACTTCGCTTTGAACTCTAACGTGCCACATGCCTATTATGTGTTCTCTTCATTGAAGATTTTAACAAGTTTTGACCCAACGTCGTGCATTCCAAAACATTTGCATCCAAGGGCCCGCTTCATCAGTCCAATCATCGGGCAACCAAGAATATTGATGACTCAAAAACAGTCTTTCGGGATGCGGCATCATAATGGTAAAACGCCCATCAGGGGTCGTTACGCTGGTAATGCCTTTTGACGAACCATTTGGATTTGCTGGATAAGATTCTGTGACTTGCCCATAATTATTGACATAACGCAATGCCACTAAATTGGATGGCTGATGTGCCAAGTTTTTGTTACCAAATTCTACCTGCCCTTCTCCATGTGAAACCACGATTGGTAATCGAGAACCAGCCATGTTTTGTAAAAAAATGGACGGTGAACTAGTTACTTCTACCATTGTTAAGCGAGCTTCAAACTGTTCCGATTCATTACGCACAAAAATTGGCCACTGTTCTGCCCCCGGAATTAAGTGACGTAATTGCGCCATCATTTGACATCCATTACAAACACCTAATGCAAACGTATCGTTTCGATGAAAAAATGCCGAAAATTCATCATAAGTGCGCGGATTAAATAGAATAGATTTGGCCCAACCGCCACCGGCCCCTAACACGTCACCATAAGAAAATCCACCACAAGCAGCCAATCCTTGAAAATATTTTAAGCTAACCTGCCCGGTTAAAATATCACTCGTATGCACATCAATACAACAAAAACCTGCTTTTTCAAAGGCAGCTGCCATTTCTAATTGTCCATTGACACCTTGTTCACGGAGAATCGCAATGCGTGGACGTGCTGTTGAGATAGAAGGAGATTCCAACGCAAATGTACAATGCACTGATAACCCTGGATCATTCGCATTATTAAGTACATCATATTCTTGTTGAGCGCAATCGGGGTTATCACGCAAACGTTGCATTTGATAAGTGGTTTCACTCCAAGCACGTTGTACGGTACTACGCGGTAAACTCAAAATCGGCGTATTGTTCTGATAAAAATTCAGCGTATCGCTCTGATTAGGTGTACCAATGACATGAACATGTTGACCCAAATCGGTATTTTTGAAAAACCAATGTTGCACTTCAGCCACATCGTCTTTTTTCACTTGAATAACAGCCCCCAATTCTTCACTAAATAGAGGGGAAATGGGAAAGGTTTCAGGAGAATCAGAAGAAAAAGTCTCTAAATGAATATCTAAACCACAGTGACCAGCAAAGGCCATTTCACAGAGCGTTACAAATAAGCCACCATCGGAGCGATCATGGTAAGCAAGGATTTTAGCTTGTTGATTGAAATGTTGAATCGCCATGAAAAAATCGCTTAAATCTTTTGGATTATCGACATCAGGTACGGTATCACCTAATTGATTATAAACTTGTGTCAACGCTGATGCACCTAAACGATTTTGACCTCGCCCTAAATCTATCAACAACAGCACAGTTTCACCTTCTTGTAACTGTGGCGTAAGGCTCTGATGAATATTTGAAACTCGTGCAAAAGCCGAAATAATCAAAGATAAAGGAGCTGTCACTGATTTCTCATCAGCCTTCCTTTCTCCTTCCCCCTGTCCCCTGTCCCCTTCTACCCATTGGGTGTGCATAGAAAGTGAATCTTTTCCGACCGGAATATTGATGCCCAAGGCTGGACATAATTCCATACCTACCGCTGTTACCGTATCAAACAAAGCGACATCTTCACCAGGCTGTCCACAAGCCGCCATCCAATTCGCTGATAGCACAATATCACTGATTTTTTCGATGCAAGCGGCTGCAATATTGGTTATCGCTTCACCAATCGCCAAGCGTCCTGATGCTGGAGCATTGAGTAACGCTAATGGTGTGCGTTCACCAATAGCCATTGCTTCACCGGTGATACTACCAAAACTGGTCGCTGTCACCGCACAATCCGCAACTGGCACCTGCCAAGGGCCCACCATTTGATCGCGTACCGTCAAACCACCCACCGTCCTATCACCAATGGTAATCAGAAAATTCTTATTAGCAACGGTGGGAAAATGAAGGATTCGGAAGGCGGCTTCTTCTAATTCTAAGATTTCTCCCCCCCTCAATCCCCCCCGCTGGGGGGGAAGCCCCTCCATTTGAGAAATAGTGGAAACGATGGTTCCTTCTCCCTTTGGGAGAGGGGTAGGGGTGAGGGGGCCAATATGTTCAACTTCTCGGCACATCTTAGGTGGTTTTCCTAACAATACTGATAACGGCATATCAATAAAAGGCGTTTCTCCATCAGAAAGATACAACAGTTGTTCTTCAGTGGCTTCTCCAACGACGGCAAACGGACACCGTTCTCGTTCGCATAATGCCTGAAATAATGGTAGATTGTCTTTTGCAATAGCAAGCACATAACGCTCTTGCGCTTCATTGCACCAAATTTCCATCGGTGACAAACTCGGATCAGCCGATGGAATTGCTGTTAAATCAAAGCGTCCACCGCAATCACTCCCATGTACTAATTCTGGTAAAGCATTAGAAATTCCTCCTGCACCCACATCGTGAATCGAAAAAATGGGATTTTGGTCAGCCATGCGCCAACACGCATCAATGACTTCTTGACAACGCCGCTGCATTTCTGGATTACCACGTTGTACAGAAGCAAAATCTAATTCTTCATGACTCTGCCCGGCTGCCATTGAAGAAGCAGCACCACCGCCCAAACCAATTAACATAGCAGGGCCCCCTAATACAATTAATAAGCTCCCGGGCGGTATTGGCTGTTTTTGGACATGCGAGGGACGAATATTACCTAGCCCACCAGCTAACATAATCGGTTTATGATAACCCCGTTGCTGTCCATTGACATTCATCTCAAAGCTACGAAAGTAACCACAAATCGCCGGGCGACCAAATTCATTATTGAAAGCACTGGCACCAATGGGCCCTTCTAGCATAATTTGCAAGGCGGTTGCCATCCGTGATGGTGTACCATAAGGCGTTTCCCAAGGTTGCGGCGCATCCGGTAAGCGCAAATGAGAAACGGAAAAACCGGTTAAACCCGCCTTTGGTTTAGCACCACAGCCGGTCGCGCCTTCATCTCGAATTTCTCCACCAGAACCAGTCGCCGCGCCCGGAAATGGTGAAATAGCGGTAGGATGATTATGAGTTTCCACCTTCATTAAAATGTCAGTATTTTCCTCTACATACTCATATTGATGGGTTTTAGTATTTGGAAGAAAACGGCGACTCTTAAAACCTTTTATAACAGCCGAGTTATCGTGATAAGCGGAAACCACTAATCCTGGATGTTGTTCATAAGTATGCCGTATCATTTGGAACAAAGACAGCGGTTGCTTTTGTCCATCCACAACCCATTCCGCATTAAAAATTTTATGCCGACAATGCTCAGAATTGGCTTGAGCAAACATCATCAATTCAACATCAGTAGGATTACGTTGCAATACTTTGAAATTATTATATAAATAGTCTATTTCCTCATCAGAAAGGGCCAAACCTTGGGCTTGATTCGCTTGCATAAGGGCCGGCTTTCCTGCTGATAAAATATCAATGATCTGCAAAGCACCTGGTTTGCCTTGACGAAATAGGGCTTCTATTGCTTCAAAATGGAATAACACGGTTTCTGTCATTCGATCATGAATTAAATAAAGAATTTGCCCTATCCCCAGTTCCTCATCAGTTTCCTCCAAAGGGGAAGAAAATAAGGAAGGAATTTCTTCTTGAGTGGCAAAATGCCACAACACGCCGCGTTCAATTCTTTTTATAGCCCTTAAACCACAAACCTTTGCAATATCAGAGGCTTTAGTTGACCAAGGTGAAATAGTTCCAGGACGAGGAATGACTAATAGTTGCTCTTCTCCATCTCCTTCTTGGCAAGGCGGGGAATTGAGGGATGGTTGACTATTAGGTAACAAAGCACACAATTGCTCCTCTTCTGTCTTTGACAAAGGACGTTCTAGGTCAACAAAATATAGATATTGTGCTTCAAGCGAGGTTAAAGAGGATATGTGCTTTTTTGCGGTATTGAATAATTTTTCACGACGACCATTTGAAAGGGCAGGACCACCAACGTAATACATAAATACCTCATAAGAAAGTTCAAAGCAAAGATTAGCGTCACTGCCAGTCACTTAAGGATTTATATATTTTATATAGCGTTTCCCGATTTAGTTAAGGACAACCACCCCTCACTCCTTTCATAAGGAGGGGATGGGGGAGGACTGCAAACGGGAAACGCTATAAACGCAAAAACGCTATATAGTAATATCCCAACATTTTTAATGAATTGTCGGGTTACGTGATTTCGCTACGCTCAATAAGCTAACCCGACCTACATGATAACCTGTTGATTAACAATACTTATTCTCTTAAGTGACTGGCAGTGAGGGAAAAGCGCATTTGTTGGTATTGGTTTGTTTTCTAAAACCGTTCTATTCCTGAAAATGGCAATTGGCCACCATGAACGTGCATGGCACCAAATTCAACACAGCGAGCGAGTGTTGGTATTGCCTTACCAGGATTGAGCAATTTATTCGGATCAAAAGCCTGTTTTAGCGCGTGAAATTGTTCCAGTTCTGATGAATTAAATTGAACACACATTTGATTAATTTTTTCAATGCCAACCCCATGTTCTCCAGTAATCGTACCACCGACTTCAACGCAGACTTCAAGAATGCGCCCACCAAATTCTTCAGCACGTTCCAATTCACCCGGTTGATTGGCATCATACAAAATTAATGGATGTAAATTGCCGTCGCCAGCATGAAATACATTAGCGACTTGCAAATCATAATTTTTAGATAATTCTTTGATTTTATTAAGTACATAAGGCAATTGTTTTCGAGGAATCGTGCCATCCATACAATAATAATCTGGCGAAATACGACCCACAGCCGGAAAAGCGGATTTACGTCCAGCCCATATTTTTTGACGTTCTTGTTCATCTTTGGCAACGCGGACTTCGGTTGCATGACAACTCTGCAATAAATCGCTTACTTGTGCGACTTGTTCCGAAACTTCTTCGGCATTATTACCATCCAATTCACATAATAAAATCGCCTCAGCCTCTTTGGGATAACCGGCATGAATAAAATCTTCTGCGGCCCGAATAGCCGGATTGTCCATCATTTCTAAGCCCGCAGGTATAATGCCAGCCCCGATAATTTTAGCGACGGCTGTACCAGCTTCTTCTATATTGTTAAAAGCCGCTAATAGCACTTGAACTTGAGGCGGTTTAGGCAGTAATTTGACAGTAATTTCAACAATAACCCCTAACATACCTTCGGAACCGGTTAATACCGCTAATAAATCATAACCGGGCCCATCTAAACCGCTACTGCCTAATGTGATTAATTCTCCATCAATCGTCAGAAAAGTTACTTGAAGCACATTATGCACGGTGAGTCCATATTTGAGGCAATGCACCCCGCCAGCATTTTCAGACACATTACCACCGATAGAACACGCAATTTGTGAAGAGGGATCAGGCGCATAATATAAACCATAAGGGGCTACTGATTGCGAAATAGCTAAATTACGTACACCTGGTTGAACACGCGCAGTTCGATTAACCGGATCAATTTCAAGAATGCGATTGAATTTAGCAACACTTAATAAAACACCATCATTAAGTGGAAGCGCACCACCTGATAAACTGGTACCAGCCCCTCGACAAACTATAGGCACATCTTGTTCTCGACACACCTGTAATATATTTTGTATTTGTTCTATGGTTTTGGGGAGTACCACAATAAGTGGCATTTTTCGATAGGCAGAAAGTCCATCACATTCATAAGGACGAAGTTCTTCTTCATGGATTAACACTGAATGGGTTGGTAAAAATTGATGGAAGGCATTTGCTAACTGATTTTGACGTGCTTGCCGATTGGACATATTTTGATCTCCTTTTCCAAAGTTGATGCTTTGAACTCTAACCAAGTCATTGGAGTCCAAAGCTTTAGCTTTGGTTTTGGATTTGGAGTCCAAAGCTTTAGCTTTGGTTTTGGAGTCCAAAATTTATTTTGGATTTGAATGTGTTGAGGATTTTCAAACGGGTCTGACATGAAATCTAAACTTGCCAGTTGGATCGACTTCAAATGTCATTTCATGATCATCGCCAGACATAATGACCACTGTTACGCCGAGGGTAAAACCAACAACGGCTCCTACACCGGCAGCAACAGCAATAATTGCAGGTGCAAGAGGAGCCCCAGCCGCACCTACTGCGGCACCCGCTACTATGCTTCTCGCAAAAAATGCCGAACCAACGACAGCACCAGTGCCTATAGCTGATGCTAACGATGCACCAGCCAAAGTTAATATAGCCGTTGTTTTAGCACCTTCTATAAATGAACCATTTTTATCTACCAAAGCATTGCCATGTTGATCTAATGCCAATAAGTTGTTTAATCGAACCGGTACTTGTTCAGGGTGAGTAAAATCTGTAACGACCTGAAAACTCGTTTTAAGAAAAACTTCTTCTTGCAATTCTTGATAAAATTGATCATTATCAGAGAATTTTAAGGTTTTGAAATTATCATCAGCAATAGCAGGATGAGTTAATAGTATCAAAACGGCTAATCCAGTCGAAATTAACCACTTCATAAATTACCTCCATTAAAAAGTGAAAGGTGAAAAGCAAATTATCAAGTCATTTTAATGTGTCATTCATGCATGACCAACAAAATTTCTTTAAAAAATAGGCATGGTTCAAAAATGATGAATTGAGGGTAACATGTCGGAGTTTTGTCGGTCCGCTTTGAACTTCACGTATTACTACCTTAAATTGAACCATGCTAGAAATAGTATTTGTAGGAACCAAAGAAATTAAATCGTTGGTTCAAAATTATCTTGACGTTTGGTTTTGATGACCCATTTATCATAATATTGGCATATCTTACCACCTATCAATTTCATGTCACTTATTGATTTTCTATTCAAGATAAATATTTAAACTATTGTTTTAACTTAATTTAATATTTTGAATCGCTAAAAGTGATGGTGGTAAGATTGGCATATATGATGCGTTCAACTATCATGATTGATAATAGTTATTCATTACACCGGACAACGATACAATCTTGATTTTCATGTAAACATACTATTTATTTTTTTGCAAGCCTTGATTTTTGATAAATATTAACACTTTGTATGGAGCTTATCCTAAAGGATTATGGGTATCATAAAAGGCAATGAATTATAGTCATTTTGAACTATCTCCTGGTAGGATAGGGAACTCTGATTAACTCATGTTACGCATTCTTCTTCTTGAGATATTTTTTAGAACCACGATCTCTCCCTCCCCCTAACCCCCTCCCGCTGGGCGGGGGGATCGCTCGATGGTGTTTTGTTATTGTTTGGCAAAAACGAGAATATTAATCACCGTTTATTGCTAATCGCCCACAAAATACCACCGAGCGATCCCCCCGCCCAGCGGGAGGGGGTTAGGGGGAGGGAGAGATCATGAACACAAAAATAGCTTCTGTTAAGAAAGATTTTTCTTGAAATCAAGTTGGAAGCATTGTGCGTAACATGAGTGATTAAAAGAGTGACTATTTTTTTACAAGACCTTTTTTTTACAATACTTTGTTTTAAAATAAAAAAAGGAAAATTAGATGACTGAACAAATTCTCCATTTTGTACAAAAACCTAAATACACAATAGTAAGCAAGAACAAAGTCATACAGTTGAAATATGCTTTATTCGATGCCACTGATAGGATTTTAGAGTACCGTGATGATCTCACTTATCTACATGGTGGCTACGGCGGTGCATTTCCTAAAGTCGAACAGTCCTTAGAAGGCTTAGAAGTGGGTATGAAATGTGAGGTACAGCTCACGCCAAGGGAAGGTTTTGGTATTTTTAATCCGTTTTTAGTGATGACTGAACCAGCACTGCATTTTCCGCCAGAAGCACAACAAATTGGCATTCGTTTAGATGGTGAAACGCCAACCGGTGAAATGGTGAAATTTACGGTAACTAAGGTAGAGAATGGCATGGTGACAGTCGATGGTAATCATCCTTATGCTGGTAAGACCGTGAAATTTGTGTTTGAAGTGGCGGACATTCGCACTGCAACAGCCAAAGAATTAGAATTAGGCTATGCCGTTAAAAAGAAAGAATAAAAAAATAACAAGGATTTAAAGGAATTTGTCCTTGTTGATTAGAGACAAAGCCGGTCAATAAAATACATCATTTGAAATTTTGGTCCTTACAAATACTATTTCTTTAAGAACTCATGTTACGCACAGTGCTTCAACCATAAAAATCCCCTTAACCCTAATATTTTTTATCCGCACGATCTCTCCTTCCCCCTTCGACAAGCTCAGGGACCACCTAACCCCCGACTTCAGTACGGGGGACCGCTCGGTTTAGTCCCTCGTGTCCAACTACCGTCAAAAAACATTATGGGTAAGCCTCACCATTTGAGCGATTAAATGGATTTACTTATCATGATTGTTGGTTGCAAAATATGCTGATAGCTACTTCAAAACAGGACATTTATATTTTTCAACAAAAAAAGTTAGGCAGTTGCAGGAAAATAAAATTCCCACTAACCCGGTTGTTGAGCTTGTCGAAACATGGGGTTAGAAGGATTTTGGGTATATTATTTTCCCGCAACTGCCTTATAGTCAGAAAATCCAATATGCTATGATAAAAGTAATTGTCGTTGATAGAACCATCAGAAAAAGTCCTATCAAGAGATTTTTGAATTTTGTTAAAAATACCAAAGCTAAAGCTTTGGACTCCAATCCAACCAAACAGTTTTTGGAGTCCAAAGCTAAAGCTTTGGCCCTTTTCTAAAGAAATCAATTACTATGCAAGGCCCTTATCCTATTTTTTGTCGAGGACATTCCGGTGGACGTTTAATTGCAGAAGCATTTATCCGTAATGGCATCTCTTTGGGACAAGTTGCTTCAGATCGCAAAGACACCGAATCTTTTGGGATTGAAAATCTTCTTATCCGTGAAATGGTCATGAACGCTTATCACTATTTACCAGCAAATACTAGTCAACAACACTATTATCAAAATTTGATGAAACGGTGTGTAACAGCGTATCAAAATACTGAAATTCCATCGACAGGCCCTTTTGGTTGGAAAATGGGCATTAGTTTATTTACCTTATTAGTTGTCCTAGATGCTTTTCCTACCGCAAAAGTCATTCATCTGATTCGAGATGGACGAGATGTGATGTTATCGCGTTTAGAAGCTCGTTTTGCTCACCTTGCCGATCCAATTAACCGATTAGTGGTTTTTGGTGATGCAAATGTTGATCATTTTGAGGGCCATCCACTTACCCCTGAAACAGTAGCGACTTATAGAAATGAATTAGAAATGTTGCATTGGGTAACAGCAGTGAGCTATGGATTAAAAGGCAGAGCTTACCCTGAACGTTATTTAGAAGTGAAATATGAAGATATTTGTCAAAATCCTATCGCTATTTTTGAAAATATATTTGATTTTATTGAAGTGCCATATTTAAGCGCAACCAAAAATTGGCTAACACAAGCGGTATATCCTACCAAAATTGCAAAATGGAACCATCTTTCGACTGAACAACTCAACAAACCTTTAGAAATTGGTGGAGATTTACTCAGAAAATTGGACTATTTATAGGTAAATATTGGGACACATTAGAGTTCAAAGAGAAGCTTTTCATCAAAGACAAAGCGCAGCGAAGAACTCCAAGTGTTACCTTGAGTTGAACCATGCCAGATATTAGGATTTCCGTTTTCTGGCACTAAATTTTTTTCTCGTTAATTTTTAAAGCCCAAGCCAAGGCATAGGAATATCAGTGACTGTCGTTAAGCCATAAGATTCCCATGATTGCATACCACCACGAAACCATTTAAGCTTTTGTGGTGGATAACCCAATTCTAACAAAGTCTTAATATTCTTTGATGATTTATCACACCAAGGGCCATTGCAAAATAAAATTAAGGTTTTAGCTTGTTTAAAACAATATTTGCCTTCCTTATTAATTTTAACGCCAATCTGTTTTTCCAGGAGTTTTCTAACAATCGGTGGGCTTGAATTTTTACCACTAAGCACATCCCAAGGAATACTAACGCTACCAGGAATTGAACCATTAATCACTCCTTTAACAGTACGAGCATCAATGACCAAAATAGAATCATCACCATCACTCTTTTGTTTCAGATAATTAATGACTTCCAATACACCAACGGTTTCAATCCCTGGTGCAACAGTCATCGAATGAATACAATAAGGAGGACATGCGCGTGATGTTTTAGCATATTCAGGAGTAATCAAATTTTCTTGATTTTGATTACGTTCAATCGTCATTTCTTGACCGTTGTGCATAATTGTTACTGATTCCATTTCTGGCGCAATTTTGACTTCACGGGCAAAACCAGTTTGGGAATCTGTTAAACTAATAACTAATGAAAATATCAATAAAAAAAAGTCTTTCATGGTTAATGTCTTCTGTTAATTAACTTGACAATATCACTGTAACTGCCAAAATAAATTTTGGAATCCAAACGAAATAACGAGCTTCGCTAGATCAAATTTATTTTAGCAAACAAGCTAAATTAAGAATGAAAATTAAATTAAGTATTGAAACACCAATAAACAGGTATTTTTATTCTGCTCCTCCGAAAGTTAAGGAGAATCTAAATACCTGATGTGATGCTTCGGTACTTAACTTAGAATATTTGAGTGGTTTGAAAATAAAAATTTTGGAAAAATCCTCCCTTACTTTGAGGGAGTTTAGGAATAGTCACGAAATAACTTCCCGTTTTTGAAATTCGTCAACCACCCCCAGCCCCTCCTTATCAAGGAGGGGAGTTCCCCCGCCTTACAAAGGAGGGGGATAGGGGGTGGTTAGCGGTAAGTTATTTCGTGACTATTCCTAAAGGAATGACAAAAGCGCAATTTATGCCGTGCGGAGTATAATTTCGGTTCCTAAACATAAAATACAATAATAGTGATTATAAATGAACTTACCAGAATCATGGGCCAAAAAAGTAGCTTTAGTATAAGCCCGCGACGATAATAGCCAATATTTATCTTATATTGAAATAGAAAAAAACTAATCGTTGTATATAGAATACTACAGTAAATGACTAAGTAAAAAAATTCAAGATAAAGTAGTTCCGGTGTCATGATAGTTCCTCTTAGCCTTATGTGAGCAAGTAAAATGCCAAAAAATAAGCCAATTAAT
>Ga0233403_10000118_pt1 | contig 33476 bp, 26 predicted proteins | sample Na_oxic_1_MG_FD_179866 | JGI IMG/M metagenome (GOLD analysis project Ga0233403, IMG submission 179866) | Seawater microbial communities from Saanich Inlet, British Columbia, Canada - Na_oxic_1_MG | ecosystem: Environmental > Aquatic > Marine > Inlet | place: Canada: British Columbia | collected...
GGCAAATCCCATATGACCACTAACCCTTCGTTTTGAGCATAATCATTAATGACTTTGCTCAAGTGTGAGCCAGTCCCAAAACTTCGATTTTGCAGCATTCCTGCAGGATCGCGTTGAGTATTTGCTGCGCTTGATGGAATACCCTTGAGGCGCTGAGAAATAGATTGCTCAGCGGGTGCCAAGTCCACCACAAACTCACCTTTATCATTCATCTTAGCTGCACCATCATCGTTTCGGTGACGGCGATAAAAATCCGATAAACTTTGTTGTATATTAGTCGCCGTTTTAGGTTTGGGGTTGTCTTTATTGACTTTTATTAAGGTAAAAGCCAACACGATCACCACACCAACCAGGACTATATAAATTAGCCAAAACTTAACTTGTGAGCTTTTTTTACCCATAACCTGACTCCTGATATTGATGCTACGCCGCTCTGTTGACTCGATTGTTCAGCTCGTCTATTGATAGAGACTAGGCTCACCTTGCGGACGAGTTTTAAAGCGTTTGTGCATCCATAAATAACTTTCAGGCTGTTCGAGAACCATTTGTTCAATACGCTGGTTTAAATCAGTTAACGCCGCTTCATCTTCTTTATCGGCAAAATCTACCATAGGTGGATAAAATTTTATTTTGTAGCCCGTGGGCGTAACTTGGGTACTAACCATTAATGGGATGCAATCAGCACGTCTTGCGAACATTAGGGTCGCACTAATAGTTGCAGCTTTTGCTACGGCAAAAAAGGGCACAAACACGGCGCCACGGGGGCCATAGTCCTGATCAGGCAAATAGGCACAGACTTTCCCTTCATCCAGCGCACTGAGCAGTGCACGAGAACTGCGCTTATCAATCAAGTATTCATTTGAGCGCACCCGTCCTTTGAACTGCACATAATCCATTAGCGGATTATTGTGAGGACGATAAAATGCCACGCTCTTATGAAATAAGCCTAACATTCTACAGCCCGTTTCAAGATTTACATTATGGATAGCTAATGCTAACACCCCTTTTTGTTGCGCTTGAATACTATGGATATGCTCCATACCCTCTACTTCAATAATACGGCGTAAGCGCCAATCTGGCCACCACCAGCCTATCGCAGTTTCAAACAAGCCCATTCCCGCAGTCACAAGATGCTTTTCTAGTAACTGACGTTGCTCCTCGGCTGGCATCTCTGGAAAACATAAAGCGAGGTTTTGTCGCGCAATCTCTACACGCTTTTTGGCTAATTTTTTGAGTAACCAAGCGTTGCCATGAGCCAGTTTACGAAGTACCGGCAAGGGTAATAAGGTGATGGTATATAAGACCGCTAAGCCAAACCAAATCAACCAATATTTAGGATGAAAAAAAGCGATTGAAAAGCGCGGCTGGTGAATAGAATTAGCCATAGGTGAAAGCGTTCTCCGAGTAAGAAATTGTAGCTATTGTACCGCAAGTGCTATAAATTGTGCTATACAATATATACAGCAACTTTTTGATATATCGATAATTTTGAATAATCTTCCTGCTAATCATTACGAACGAATGCTTGATGCCTGCGCTAATGGAATTGCGAATGTGGATGCAAATGGTAAGATTATCTATGCCAATGCGATGCTCCATGAGCTATTTGGGTACCATTCTCCCGCGCTACTAGGCAAGCCCCTAAATATATTACTACCCGATCATATCCATGCGATTCATCATAATTTTGTTGCACAATTTATCGCCTCAGATACGCGTCGTGCCATGGGAGCTGGCAATGTGTTTTTGGGTAAACATGCCAACGGTCAGCTTATTGACGTGACGATTTCTTTAGAAAAGATAGATGACGGTGAACAAGTATCAGTAATCGCAACGATTATGGAAGCATCAAGGCAAAAAGCCAATGAGTCATCCAATGAACTCCTTGCACTCGTGACTCAAATGTCTGATAGTTCAATTATGATCACCAATGAACAGGGTAATATTTTTTGGGTAAACCAAGCCGCCACTGAGCTCTCTGGTTACAACGAACAGCAACTACTTGGTAAAGATCCATTATTTAGAATTAATGCCCAAACAAACACGGCTGAAGTTAAACGTTTACACATCGCCTTGAGTAATGCTGAAGCATATCAAGGTGAGCTGCTACTCACTAAAGCCAATGCACGCAGCTATTGGATAAAACTGCAAACTAAACCCGTCACTCTCGACAATAATCAAGCAGGGTTTATTTTTATTGAAAGTGATATTTCTTTGCGTAAAAGTGTTGAAAATAAGCTCCGTGCCAAAAATAACTTACAACGTGCTATTTTGGACAGTGCCCAACAAATCATTATTTCAACGGATATTAACGGTAAGATTGTCACATTTAATGAATATGCTACCGAGCTACTAGGCTGGCAAAATTTTGAGGTCATTGGCCAAAGCTCGATGGATGTGTTTATTAGACCATCTGAATATGCACGTTTTGCAGAACACATAGCACAAGTAATTGGCCAAGATGTTGCACATGACTTTACAGTGTTCCACCTCGCTACAACAAAGCTCCAACGCATTGAATATGATTTTATTTTCTATAGCCGTCAGTCTGAAAAATTAACTATTGCTCTGACGGTCACTGCGTTATTTGACCGTTCAGGTAACCTCGATGGTTATTTATATATGGGCCGTGATATTACCCAATTTAATGCATTGAAAGCACAAACTGAACGTCACCAGCAAACATTGGAAGCGACCTCTAAAATTGCTCGCTTAGGCGGATGGGAGTTGGATCTTCTCACTAATGAAGTGTATTGGTCAGATGAAGTCTATCGGATCCATGAACTGCCATTAAACGAAAAAGTGATAGTTGAGGATGCGATTAACTATTATGCGCCTGAGGCCCAACCCATTATTACCAATGCAATAAATCTTTCTGTCGAAGAAGGTACTCCTTGGGATTTACAACTACCGTTTATTACTGCCAAAAATAATCACATTTGGGTTCGTGCGATAGGGTTTACCGAGCATGTTGATGGTAAAGCTGTCCGCATAAAGGGCACGTTTCAAGACATCACCGCAATGAAACAAGCTGAGCATAGAGCAACTGAAGCGAGTAAGGCTAAAAGCCAATTCCTGGCTAATATGAGCCATGAAATCCGTACCCCTATTAACGGTATTATTGGCATGAATGAGCTATTGCAGCACACGACATTATCACCACAACAAGCTGGCTATGCACAAGCGATTAAACAAAGCGGTGAGGCATTATTAAGCCTAATTAATGATATTTTAGATTTTTCTAAAATCGAAGCTGGCAAACTAAAAGTTAATCCTCAACATTGTGCATTAGACCAAGTACTCAATGAGCTAGAGACGGAGCTTCAGCCCCTACTCACTGCCAAAGGACTCTCGTTACATATTTTACCTGCTCCGATAACTCACCTCACTACTGATCCATTGAGATTGCGACAAATTTTAATGAATTTATGTGTCAATGCGATTAAGTTTACCGAAACAGGTCATGTCACTTTGTCATTTTTGCAGACGCAAGAAAATGCTCTCAACATCACAGTCACGGATACCGGTTCAGGCATTACGGATGAACAAGTCGCGTTGTTATTCCAAGAGTTTACTCAACTAGATGCCACTTCGACTCGAGCAGTGGGAGGAACGGGGCTAGGTTTAACCATTTGCAAACAACTCGTAACCTTACTCGGAGGGGAAATTGGATTCAACCCAACGTACAAATCTGGGGCAGAGTTTTGGTTTACGATTGATACGCACTTAGATATAACAGCGCCGAAGACTCAAATAAAACATAAAAAGCAAACGCTATTAATCGTTGGCGAATCAGGCTATTCTGCACAGTTAAATACTCATATCAATCCTGACTTATATGATATTCAATTAGTAGAAAATGCGCATACGTGTATGAAATTTTTACATGAACATATATTAAATGAAGAATTAACAGCGGTATTCATTGCCCAAAATTTATCAAGCATGTCAGGGGTTGAGCTAGTAAAAGCGATTCGTGCGCAAAACAATTTTGCAGGACTTTATCTTTTTTTACTTGATACACAATTAACCGAAAGCGATTTACATAATTTACATCATATCGGTCTCAATGGTTGTTTTAGCAATTTTGCGCAACAACATATGCTTACGTACGTTCTACATCAAATGAACAACCCTAGAATCACGGCATCATCGATGCCTTTTTTCACCCAACAAGCCCATCAGTCTGCGGACATACAAGTATTACTCGTCGAAGACAATGAAATCAATCAAGCGGTAGCAGCAAATATGTTGGAAAATTTAGCTATCGATGTAGAAATAGCGAATAATGGCCTAGAAGCACTTCACTTATTAGCTAACAGGACGATTCGTTATCATGCGATCCTAATGGATTGCCAAATGCCTAAATTAGATGGTTATGAAACCACTAAGCTGATCAGATCTGATTCGGTTTACCATTCTCATCGGTTTACACCTATTATTGCTCTGACCGCTCATGCGATGGAAGGAGACGAAGAAAAATGTCTCACCGCAGGTATGAACAGCTACATCGCTAAACCGATCAACTCTGAACGGTTAAAAGCCGAATTAGATAAATGGCTGTAATTCCTCCTAATGCCTACTAACACCTAGTCATATTGGCTAAGGCTCACTTAATCAGACTAATATTTGGCATTAATCGCTTGTAGCTTTTTATCAAATGCTTGTTTGTGCTCTTCTTTTATATAGTCATACACATACTGGTTATGAAAACCAAAGCGCAATTTGACCAACGCGTCTTCTATAAATAAGGTATAGCCATCATGGTCTGTGTAGGCTGTAATCCCATCAAGTTGATACTGGCGTTCAGAGTGAGCACCATGTTGCCTTATTTTATCAAACACACTCAGTAGTAGTTTACTTTCTAATTCATTTTTCATATTGCTTAACGGCCTGTTGTGGTGTCGATGTTTAGTACAAACCTGATTAATACATACCTGATTGGTATGAAGCTAGTTAGCACATAGCTAACTAGTACATAAATCAGGATTAGGTCTATACTTTAATTTGTATTTAGTTTTCATTTTATACCCTGTTAATGCCTTTTTAGTTTACGCGGTACAAAAAACAATAGTGAAAAACTTGCAGTATGCTTTTTTCTTTTGTATATTCTTACTACTGGTCAGATGAGCAGATGAGTTAAACTCGTTTCCCTGACACCTAAATTGCTAACCCAATGAGAGACATGCTATGAGTATCAGAACAAGCCTAAAAAAAGTATTACCGCCAATTTCAATCACCGAACAAGAGGCACTTGATGCCGGTGATGTATGGATTGAGTCATCTATATACCAAGGTAAACCTGACATGGCAGCATTGCGTGCTTTACCCCAGGCAACCTTATCTGCTGAAGAGCAAGCTTTCCTAGACGGGCCTGTCGTCGAATTAATAAATATGGTTGATGACTATGCGTTATCCAGTGAAGACCATATCCCACAGCCCGTAATTGATTTTTTATGTCAAAATAAATTCTTCTCAATGATCATTCCAAAGAAATTTGGAGGTCTTGAATTTTCGCCTTATGCCAACTCAACGATTGTTGCGACTATCGCGGTTGCCTCAGGCGCTATCGCCGTTACCGTCATGGTACCTAATTCACTAGGGCCAGGTGAGCTACTGATGCATTATGGCACCGAAGAGCAACAAAATTATTGGTTACCACGTTTATCAGTCGGCACTGACATTCCATGTTTCGCGTTAACGGGCCCAGAAGCCGGTTCAGATGCAGGTTCAATTCCAGATGCAGGTATTGTGTGTAAAGGAATGTACAACGGTGAAGAAGTATTAGGCCTAAGTGTATCTTGGGATAAGCGTTATATCACCCTTGCCCCTATTGCAACAGTGTTAGGTTTAGCATTTAAAGTATTTGATCCTGAACAATTACTCGGCGATGAATTAGAGCTAGGTATTACTTGTGCGCTATTGCCTAAATCACACCCAGGTGTTGAGCTAGGTAACCGTCACGATCCTATGGGCGTGCGTTTTTATAACGGTACAACGCGCGGTGAAAATGTCTTCATTCCGATGGACTTTATTATCGGCGGGCAAAAAAATATCGGTCGTGGTTGGCAAATGCTGGTTAGTTGCTTAGGTGCAGGCCGCGGGATTTCACTTCCAGCAATGGGTGTTGCCACAGCGCAAAGTTCATTTAAATCAACCGTAGAATATTCATTTGTACGCGAACAATTTGGTGTGCCGATTGGCCGCTTTGAAGGTATTCAAGAAAAAATTGCCGACATCGCAGGCAAAACTTTCTTACTAGAAGCAATGCGCGTATTAACCACCGAAGGCTTGGGTGAAGGCATTAAACCATCAGTAGTAACAGCAATTGCTAAATATCATATGACCGAATTAGGTCGTGATGTAATGAACCAAGCGATGGATGTACAAGCAGGTAAAGCGATACAAAAAGGCCCGCAAAATACCCTTGCACACGGCTACCAGTCCTTACCTATCGCCATTACTGTTGAAGGTGCAAACATCCTAACTCGTAATCTGATGATTTTTGGACAAGGTGCTATGCGCTGTCATCCATATCTAAAAGAAATGGTAGATTTGATTCACTCAGAAGATCAAGCCGCTGATGCGCTATTTAACAAAGTACTTGGTAAAACAGTCTGGTTTAGTGTCAAAAACGCCATGAGGAGTAAAATTAACAGTTATTTACCATTTATGCGCAGTGCTGATTCACAACTTGATGAAGTCAAACCATACGAAAAACGTTTAAATACTATCTCTGCCAAACTCGCTCCATTAGCAGATTTATCACTGTTAGTATTAGGTGGTGATTTGAAAAAGGCCGAATTATTATCCGCGCGTTTAGGCGATGTAATGAGTTACAGCTATGCTGCAATGGCTACAATTCGTTTTTATGAGCAGCGCGTATCAAATCGTGAAGAAGCACGACCTTATTTTGAATATGCAATGCAATGGTCATTGGCACAAGCCGAGCTAGCGATTGTCAACTTTGTGAATAACTTCCCTAATGGCCCAACGCGTATCTTAATGCGTACCTTGACTAATACTTATACGTCAAGTGTTTCAGGTATTAGCGATGACCTGGTGCGCGAGTTATCGACTGCGGCAATGCAAGATAGTTCGATAAAAGCAGAATTGACTCATTTAGTGAAAATCAAAGCCGGTGACGGCAACGATATTAATGCTCAAGCGTTCATTGCTAAGCATGCAGTCATGCCAATTCTTAATAAGGTTCAAAAGGCATTACGCTCATACCCTGTCGTGCCATTTATTTCTTTTGAACATGCCGTCAACAAAATGTTAGAAGCAGAACAAATCACACAAGATGAGCATACTGCGTTATTGAGTTATAACGAAAAACGTAAACTATCTGTCCGTGTAGATGAATTCACGTTTGATCTAGAACTTGTCGATGTCAACGGTAAACCGATTGTGGAAAGCCAATCTGACGCTGCATAATTTAGCATCAATCTTTAAGGCTACCTTTGGGTGGCCTTTTTTTTGCGCGTTTTTTCACCAGCATTTGCCAACGCGCTACAATGATTTATCCTTAACCCATTATTTAATCTTTCCATTTGGCGCATCGACTTGTATGGCACAGTTATATTTTTATTATTCAGCAATGAATGCGGGCAAATCAACCGCCCTCCTCCAATCAGCTTATAACTATGAAGAACGCGGTATGCGCAGCGAAATATTTACCGCAGCCTTAGATAATCGCTTTGGTGAAGGCAAAGTCACCTCTCGGATTGGGTTAGCTAAACCGGCGCATTTATTTAGCCCAGACAGTAATTTATTTGAACATATCCAACAGCTCCATGATGAAGCGCCACTAAATGCCATTTTCATTGATGAAGCCCAATTTTTATCAAAAGAACAAGTCATGCAGCTAATACATGTCGTCGATGATTTGCATATTCCTGTTTTGGCTTATGGCTTGAGAACTGACTTTCTTGGTGAAACGTTTGTGGGCAGCCATTATTTGTTAGCTTGGGCTGATAAACTAACCGAACTAAAGACAGTTTGTCATTGTGGTCGCAAGGCCAATTTTGTCGTACGTTTAGATGAGCATGGCCAGGCGACAAAACACGGTGCACAAGTTGAAATAGGCGGTAACGACCGTTACGAATCCATGTGCCGCAAACACTTCAAATCACTAGTTTGGGGCCATTTACCGATTTAATCTCTAGCGTGTGCTATGCATTGGTTTGAATGATAGATATTTGTCACGAAATGCTATTAGCTCGCAGCGGCGGACTAGGTTAATCTTTTGTAAAAATTAATTCTGACAAGGTATATTCATGGATTTTTCTCATTCCCCTAAAACACAAGAATATCTAGCGCGAGTCAACGCATTTATCAGCGAACACATTGCCCCAATCGAAGCTGAAGTCTATGAATTTGCACATGAGCAAAACAGTCATGCAGATTGGCATTCATGGCAGCTACACCCACAAGTAGAAGCGCTAAAACACTCGGCACGTGAAGCCGGGTTAGCGAATTTATTTTTACCTGATGACAAATTAGGTCAAGGCCTGACAACGCTTGAATATGCCCCACTCGCCGAAGCGATGGGACATTACTCCTTTGCCCCTGAAATTTTCAATTGTAATGCGCCTGACACCGGTAACATGGAAGTACTTTATCATTTTGGATCGCCTTACCAGCAACAACAATGGCTGGCGCCTTTACTCGCTGGCGAGATCCGTTCTGTATTTGGGATGACTGAACCGCAAGTTGCCTCAAGTGATGCGACCAATATGGAAGCGCGAATTGACTTTGTTGATGATGAAATTGTTATCAATGGCACTAAGTGGTGGTCAACAGGATTAGGTCACCCCGATGCCAAAGTCATTATTTTTATGGGATTATCTAACCCTGAAAATGAGCGTCATGCGCAACATTCTATGGTGTTAGTCCCTGTTGATAGTGAAGGCTTAACGATTAAACGCATGCTCACTGCATATGGTGATTATGATGCGCCTTATGGTCACGGTGAAATGATCTTTGACAATGTTCGAGTGCCTCGCAAAAACCTGATTATGGGAGAAGGTAAAGGCTTTGCTATTGCCCAAGGTCGTCTTGGCCCTGGCCGCATTCATCATTGTATGCGTGCTATTGGTATGGCAGAACATGCACTAGAGCTCGCCATTCGAAGAGGTTTAGCACGTACAGCGTTTGGGAAACCCATTATTGAGCTTGGCGGCAACAAAGAACGAATCGCACAAGCTCGAATGAGTATTGAACAGGCGCGGTTATTAACGTTACAAGCTGCATGGAAGATAGATCACCTCGGCGTCAAAAATGCGATGGTGGACATCAGTGCGATTAAAGTTGTCGTACCCAATATGCTCGAAAGCGTTGTCGATATGGCTGTGCAGATCCACGGAGGTGGCGGTATGTGTAATGACTTCCCTCTAGCTAGATTTGCCGCAGGCGCTAGAATGCTGCGCTTAGCTGATGGCCCGGATGAGGTGCATATGGCAATGGTTTCTCGTCTCGAATTACGCAAATATAAGTAAGCTAATGAGTCAATCTGTACAGTATAACGATCAAGCAAAAGCGGTACGTAATGGTGAAGAGTTAGCCATGCAAGCCCTGCAACCTTGGTTAGCCACAACCTTGAATATTGAGCCTAATATTACACCGAGTGTCACTCAATATTCAGGTGGCGCGTCAAATTGGACATATTGTCTGACATATCCCGACCGTGAAGTGATTTTACGTCGAGCACCTGCTGGTACCAAAGCCAAAGGCGCTCACGATATGGGTCGGGAATTTCGCTTACAACTAGCATTAAAACCGGTTTTCCCGCTTGTCCCTGATATGTTAGGACACTGTGAGGATGACAGTCTTATTGGCTCTGAATTTTATGTGATGCAAAAGCTGAACGGGATCATTCCACGTAGGAACATGCCCAGAGGGTTAAATTTATCGACCTCTCAGGTACGTCAATTATGTACTAATGCTATCGACAGTATGATTGCATTGCATCAAGTGGATTATCAAGCAGCTAATCTATCGGGTATTGCTAAAGGTGAAGGCTACATACAACGCCAGGTTGATGGTTGGAGCAAGCGCTATCGCAAAGCGAAAACTTGGAATGTCCCCGCCGCTAATGGCATTATGGGTTGGTTGCAACGTAACATGCCACAACACGAAAGTATTTGTTTGACGCATAATGATTTTCGTTTTGACAACCTGGTACTAGACAGCAATGACCCGACACAGATTATTGGCGTGCTGGATTGGGAACTAGCCACGCTAGGCGACCCGCTAATGGATTTGGGAAATACCCTAGCGTATTGGGTTCAAGCTGATGATGACTTTTTAGGTAAACAAACGGCAATGCAGCCAACCCATTTACCCGGCATGTTGACCCGCGCCGAAGTCATACAATACTATGCGGATAAAACAGGGGCAGATGTTAGCACATTCGCATTTTATGAAGTGTATGGATTATTTCGTTTAGCGGCGATCGTATTACAAATTTATTACCGCTATCATCACAAGCAAACTCGTAATCCAGCATATAAACACTTCTGGATTTTTACTCATTACTTACTTCATCGTTGTCGAAAAATAATAAATAAATACGCATAGGAATTCGCTGAATATGACGAGACAAAATATTTTAATTACCGGTGCTAGCTCTGGCTTAGGTAAAGGCATGGCAGTTGAATTTGCCAAACTTGGTCGTAATCTTGCCTTGTGCGCGCGCCGTGTTGAACGCTTAACAGAATTACAGGCCGAACTGCTAGCTATCAATCCCGATATCAAAGTGTTGATCAAAAGCTTAGACGTGAATGATCATGACGCTGTGTTTACTGTATTCAAAGAATTTGACGCAGAAATGGGTGGGCTTGATCGGATTATTGTGAATGCCGGAATGGGTAAAGGTGCGTCTATTGGTACTGGATATTTTTATGCCAATAAACAAACCGCCGAAACTAACTTTGTTGCAGCACTGGCACAATGTGAAGCTGCTTTAGAAATTTTTCGACCTAAAAATGCTGGGCATTTAGTGACTATTTCGTCTATTTCTGCGGTTAGCAGTTATCGTCGAGCAATGACAGTGTATGCAGCAACCAAAGCGGCATTAAGTTCAATGTCTGAAGGTATGCGCATTGATTTAATGGATACGAATATCAAGGTATCGACTATTCATCCGGGCTTTATTCGCAGTGAAATTAACGAAAAAGTAAAAAAAGTTCCTTTTATTGTCGATACCGAAACCGGTTGCAAAGCGATGGTTAAGGCAATTGAAAAAGAAGGCGAAAACTCTTACGTACCAGGTTGGCCTTGGGCATGGTTACAATGGTTTTTACGCATCGCACCTAAATCGATATTAAAGAAAATGAGCTAACGAGGAGTCGACCATGGAGGCATCATTTTTTACCCAAGTCCTGTTACCAGGGAGTTTAGCGTTGATCATGTTTGGCATGGGGCTATCGCTCACGTTAAATGATTTCAAACGATTAATGCGAACCCCAAAAGCCGTATCGTTAGGCTTGTTTGGCCAAATGATTTGTCTACCTTTGGTTACATTTACTCTTTGTGTGGCTTTAGATGTTGCTCCACATATTGCTATTGGCTTGATGGTATTAGCAGCTTGTCCTGGCGGCACATCATCAAATTTGCTCAGTCATATCGGACGGGCTAATTTAGCACTATCTGTCTCACTCACTGCAATCACAACCTTGTTATGTGTAGTGACTACTCCATGGTTAATTAAATTTAGTGTGGATTATTTTACCATTCTTCCCAAAGAACCTTTTTCTCTGCTTAATACTTCATTAAGCCTATTATTCATCACCTTGATACCTATTATAATCGGCATGAGCGTCCGTCATTACGCCTTGAGTTTTGCCCAGCGCAGTGAAGGCGTATTTAGGCATATTTCCACGTTATTTTTGTTGACTATGATTATACTTATCGCGATTGATGAGCAAGAAATGCTTCTTGAGTCCTTTCCAAATGTATTTGTATTGACGTTTGGTTTAAATATATTAGCTACCGTTATTGGTGTGGCATTAGCTCGAGTAGGCAATTTTTCAGATAATGATACGGTCACATTAGGGATTGAAGTCGGCACACAAAACGCCACCATGTCGATATTAATTGCGGTGAGTTTTTTACAGCACCCAGAATATGCAATCGCTTCTGGTGTCTATGGTGTTACTATGTACGTCGGTGCATTTATACTGATTATGTCGCGTAAATTGGGCTGGTTTGGTTTTACACCAAAGGTCTCATAACGGTTGCCTTTATGCTTATATCCGTTACAATCGTCGTTAATTAAAGTGTGGTGATTGGTAAAGGAATACTAAATTGAATCAACATGATCAAGGACGAATATCAGGTTGGCGGATTACATTGATAAAATCAATCTTATGTACCTTATGTGGATTGTTGTTGTGGGTTGCACTGATGGCTCAAGCCTATGCTAACCAAGCTGTTATTTCTAATAAATCGGCTCTGACCCTAATATCCAGTCAAGAGCTTGATACGGTTGTTAATCAAGCGCTGAAGACCTTTTATACCCCAGGCGCAGCCGTCGCCATCGTCCATCATGGTAAAATTGTCCATGCTAAGGGCTATGGTAAACGTCATCTAGAAAACGACTTAGACGTCAACAAGCACACCTATTTTCGCATTGCCTCTACCACCAAAGCCTTTACCGCTGCCACTATGGCTATTTTAGTCGATGAAGGTAAAGTCGCATGGACGGATAAAGTCATTGACCATTTACCCGAGTTTAGATTGTCCAATCCGTATGTGACGTCTGAATTTACTATTCTGGATCTGTTTACGCATCGCAGCGGTCTAGTGGGTGGTGCTGGAGATAGCATGCTTTGGCCCGAACCTTCTGGCTTTACCCGCAAAGAACTGATCCACAATTTACGTCACTTAACGCCAGTTTATAGCTTTCGTTCTACCTATGCTTACTCGAATGTGATGTATATTACCGCCGCTGAAATTGTAGCTAAAATCAGTGGATTACCGTGGGCACAATTTTTACAAGAGCGTATTTTCGCTCCGCTTAATATCCAATGTTATGGCGGCGCAATGCCCAACACCGCATTAGCTAATGTGGCGTTAAGTTATGGTCATAATGATGAGCGTGGGATCTATGCGATTCCGCGCAATGGTATTCATGGCTCGGAAATTTTATCCGCTGCCGCAGGTGGTGTCGTGTGTAACGCACAGGGTATGGCGGTGTGGTTGCAAGCGCTGCTCAATGATGCAACGACGCGCAAAGGCGACGCGTTATTTTCTACAGAACAACTCGAGCAGATGTTTACGGCGCAAATTCCGTTATATATTTCTAGTCATGCCAAACAAACACATCGCACCCATTCTAAAAGTTATGCGATTGGTTGGCGCAAAGAGAACATCTATGGATATGAGATGATTTCGCACACCGGCACACTCTCTGGTTATCAAGCTTATGTTGCAATGATCCCAGAGTTATCTTTAGGTGTGGTTGTGCTTAATAATGGGTCGAACTACGGCGTGCGTTCAGCCATCATGCAAGCCGTAATAAAATCTATCATGCCGGAGTCGCCTAAAATCGATTGGGTCGCCCACTATGTTGATTATCAAGAAAAACAAGAAGCACGATATCTTGCTCGTCTACTCCCAGATCCTGTCGGCACAGGTGTGATGCTGTTACCCGTCGACAAATATCTAGGTACATACAAAGACAAGTGGTTTGGTAACATTACGTTATGGGAAAATAGCCAAGGTAATTTACGTTTTAAAAGTCACAAAATGCCGACGCTTAAGGGCGATTTAGAAGCATTTGGAGAACATTCTTGGCTGGTGCGCTGGGATAACCAAAACGCGGCTAGTGATGCGTTTATCCATTTTGATGTGCGCCCTGACCGTTCAATCAAAGGCTTATCTATGTATCCTTATACAGCCAAAGAAATCGTCAACCACGAATACCGCGATATGTATTTTACTCCTTGGTCTGAAAGCCTTACACCGACAGTGCAAGGTGTAGAATAGATTTTGAACGAGTTAGCTAAACGTATCTCATTTTATTTGCATATGATGTTCTGCTTGGTCTTTCTTACTAATTTCCAAGTAATGGCAAACCCATCTCCCGCCCCTATAGAACTCTCCTTTACCCCATCTATACCGAGTTTAGTTGAGAGCAACATAGAGATTTCGTTAAGTGCGATTAATGGCTTGGTTCAATGTGCAGAAAATAGTGCGTTGGCCATCAACCAAGTGCAACAAGCGATTGGTAAAACGGTCATCCAATCAGCTCATAGCTTTGGCTATTTTGCTGCGCGCGTTGACACGATTAGCTTGCTTGGCCCTCAAGTATGCCATGAATGGCAGGTCGCTATTGATTTAGGCCCACAAGCACGCATTGCTGACATCGCACTAAACATTACGGGTGAATTAAGCCAATCCACTGAATTAACGCTGTTAACCAATCAGTTTAAACAACGCATAAACAAACCATTTCAACAAGGTCAATATCAAGCGTTTAAAGATAACTTTTATTCTCAAGCGATCGCCCAAGGCTATTTCGATATCCATTTTCAACAGCAAAATGTGACGGTAAATGCCGATAATCAATCGGTCAATATCCTTATAGATATTGCCTTAGGTGAACGTTACACCATTCGACAGTTTGTGATTGATAATAATATTTTAGAGGCTAACGTTGTCGAAACTGTCTCAGATATTAGTGTCGGCGATAATTACTCGCTGAGCGCTCTGAATACACTGACCAATGATCTCAAACAAACTGGCTACTTTACCTCATTACAAGTGCGCCCCAACCTTAAAGATCGCAGTAACAACCAAATTGATGTCGAAATTAACGGTGTTGAAAAAGCGAAACATTTTGTTAATTTTGGTGTTGGTGTCAGCTCAGATGAAGGGCCAAGAGTCAGTGTCGACTGGCGTCGCCCTCGGATTAACCAGTCTGGTCATAGTTTGCGAGCATCGCTAAAAGCTTCCTTGGTTGAGCAATCATTAGTGTCTACTTACAAAATTCCCTACGGCAACCCAAATACACAATACCTAGCGTTACAAAGTGGGTTAAAACACATTGACCGCAACGACAGCAAAAGTAATAGCGTCACTTTGGGTGCGCAACGTTTTTTCGATATGGAAAAGCGCACGGGTCAAAGTATATTCAAAGCATGGCAGCCAAGCTTGTTTGTTCGCTATGAATATAACTCGTTTACTCAAGGGAGCGACGAGCAAATTGATAATCAATTAATGTTTGTTGGTGGCAGTATTACTCGCTTGCGCATCGACCATCCATTATTTCCGACAAAAGGGGATCGCCAAAACCTCACCTTAGAATCCGCACAATCCTCGTTAGGCAGTGATATCTCAATATCACGTATATTAGCAAGTAGTGCATGGCTACGTCCCATTGCCGATTTAGGTTGGAGCGTGAGCAAGATCAAAGTAGATTATTTAAGTACTGATAGCTTTGCGCAAACACCGAGTACATTACGTTTTTATGCAGGTGGTGATCAAAGTGTACGCGGGTTTGGCTATGAAGCGATTTCACCGGTAGATAGCGAGAATGAGGATACAGGTGCCGATTCATTAGTGGTGTTATCACAAGAGTTTATTGTGCCTATTTCAGAGTCGTTTCGTGTCGCTGGGTTTGTCGATAGCGCGTGGGCACAAAGTCCTGAAGATGAAACCAAAGCAATTGGAACTGGATTAGGCCTGCATTGGCAATCACCTGTTGGCCCAATTCGAGTATATCTTGCTCGTGGTAAAAATGACTCAGAAATGACATGGCGCCTGCATCTTGTTATGGGGCCGATTTTATAATGAATACTGAACAGCAACGCCCACCCAAAAGACGTACTTGGATCAAAAGGACGCTATTTTCTCTGCTCGCCATCATCATCATTATATTGGCATTGCCTGTAGCAATATTGAATTCAACGTGGGCGCTGAACTACGCCACCAAACAACTAAATGCCTTAGACAATATCGCGATTACTTATCAAGAAGGAACGTTATTTGATACCTTGGCATTTTCCGATATTGAGATAAGCGTCCCAGGTTGGGACATCAGTGTTGCCCAAATCAGTACCGGCTTAGGTTTGGACTGTGTATGGGAAAAGCGATTGTGTATCACGACGTTACAGATCATTGAACCGCAGATTAGACAAGTTACGAACACTCTAGAAAGTGAAACTACAAAAGCTGATGCGCCACCTGCTGAGTTGCCTTTTCCTGTGGATATTAAGCAAATTCAAATTACAGATTTAAGCGTAACATTATTAGATAATACAGCCTTATCGACTGCGGTGACGATTCCACATATTGGTTTACAGGCTGGTGCTAGAGCACCTGTTTGGCTAGATATCGCATCGTTGGCAATTGATATTCCATATTTACGAGTTGCATTGCCCATTGCCACCCAAACACCAGCCGCTGCCGTTGCCCCTACAGCAAAAAAAGCAGCGCCTGTAACGCAACCTGTGAATACACCCAACAAACCGTTAAACGCGCTAATCAATACCTTGCATAAACAAATCATCGCTATCTCTCCGCAATATAAAGATGCAGTCAATCAATGGCAGACGTTGATGCAAGGACCTAAACCTTGGCTGCAAGCACAAGCCCCGATTACGATCCCTATCAATCTTGAAACGATGACTCTCCATATTAACAAGATTACGATTAGTAATGTAGACGGTGATTTGCATTTATCCGATCTTGCATTGACGACCCAAAATAGTGTGACTCCTGAGGGGATCAAAAGCCAACTAGCGCTGACACATCCTTACTTTGCGATGAATAGTCAAGTTGCCTTAGCGCAAGATTGGACGCATCAAATTGACACCCAGCTGACATGGCAGGCTGTAGATCTGGCCGAATCCTCGATTAACTTGTCAATGCAAGCAGGTTCATTGACATTTAATGGTGACATCAGTCAATGGCAACTCGCATCTCAGGGCAACATTCAACACCTAAGCATTCAACGACCTTACACTACTGAGCTACAACTAGCCGATCTACAATGGCAATTGGCTGCTCAAGGTAATCAGCAAGGTATTGTTATCACGCCATCGCCAATTAATTTTGGCCCTCATGCTGTGTTAATTAAAGGAAAAGTACCGACATCGAGTTCGGACAATGTGGCCTTATCTATCAACTACACAACTCAGGATCCCGAATCAATTCAAGCTTCAGTGGCTCTTTCCGGTCCACTGAGCTCGCCTACGTTTACTGGAAAAATAGCCGTGCAAGATGTGCAGCAGCCAGAGGTTAACTTGCATGCAATGAATATCAACTTTACTGGCGATTTTACATCACTCAATGCTCAAGTTGCAGCTAATTGGACACATCCTAATACGAGCTATACCGACTCTAATCAATCAGTCCAGGTCCTCACAGGGCAATATTCACAAGCAATGGCTGTTGCGATTACACCTGCGGATATTGCCGTCACGCTTGAGTCTATGTTGGTCGAGTCTCCATTAGGAAAAGTAGCATTAGCCCCTTACTCGGTTCGCCTAATACCGGCGTATTTAAGGACTGATACACCTAGCCTTACAGCAAACGAAATGCATTCGGGTAAAGCGCTATTAAGTATCGACCAATGGCAACTCGCTATCCGAAATGCAGCAGATGATGTGGTCGGAACATGGGAGATCCAACCGATTGAGTTAGCTTTACATGATGAACTTAACGAATATATAAAAGACAACACACTCGCCCCAGTAGCCATCAATATTACAAGTTTACATATTCAGTCACTACTCAACTTAGCCAATCCCTTCTTAGCTAAACCGATTACTATCACCACAGATGCGAATATTGATGGTGAGGCCCAGATTGCGTTATCTGGGAACGAAAACGAACCACAATTAGACATAACAGGGAACATAGGTGTTACCCCGAGTGATTGGCAAATAACGCCCAAATTAGATGCCAGTATCACCCAAGCTAAAATCGATGTGGCGGCGCAATATCGTCTCTATGCTTCGGATCAGCCACTCTCGATTAATTCAACCGGCACTTTGGTTGGTGAAAAGTTAGGAGATATCCAGTATCAATTGGTCATGGCAGATAAACTGACCTTATATACGCAAGTAAAATCGGTTAATTTGGGACTCGTTGCACCGTTCTTACCGCAGTTTAACCGTTTTACCGGTAATACTAGTGCTAACATTGCGCTCACTAAAGAAGGGCAATTATTATCATTAAATGGGATCATCATTATCCCTGAGCTCAATGTAGAAATAGAGCAGTTAGACAAAAGCGCAGTTACGCCTCATGGTGACATCATCATTACTCAACCGGTTGAGCAAGGGTTTACTAATCCTAATGCCGCATTTACTGAAGCGCCTTTGGATCTGTTAGCTAATATCCGAGTGTTAATCGATCCCTTACAAAAAAATACAGTTAAAGTCGGTGGTTTTGATTTTTCTACTAACTTACAAGGAAGTGTTGAGTTTTATTTGGAAAAACAACAGCCTAGTGTGATTGGCTCGGTTGCTTTAAATAATGGGCAGTATCAAGCTTACGGTCAGGATTTATTGATCCGCAATGGTCAATTGATTTTTAACGGTCCCGCTAGTCTCCCGTTTATTCAGTTGGAAGCCATTCGTAACCCTAAAAATATGAATGATGATGTTATTGCAGGATTAAAAATCTCCGGTCTCGCCAACCAATTAGATGCCCAGTTATTTTCTGAACCTATGTTAGAAAACCCCAATATTTTATCGTATTTAATTCGAGGTAAAGATCTCAATGATGACTCTCAAGAAGATAACTCGGTCATACTCACCAATGCGATACTTGGATTTGGTCTTGGAAAATCACAAGAAGCAATTTCTGAATTTGGTGATAAGATAGGGGTACAGAATTTACAACTTTCCACTCAAGGACAAGGTGATAATGCCCAACTGGGGATCACCGGACAATTGAATGAACGGTTATCAGTGGAGTACCGAGTTGGGGTATTTAATGCGATTGCAGAATTTGGCTTGCGTTATCAGTGGTTACCTAATTTATATGTCGAAGCGACCAGCGGCGCTGAAAATGCATTGGATGTGTTTTATCAGTTATCTTGGGGTACGCGTGAGAATGCAACGTTACCAGATAAAGCACCAGAAACAAACTAATGGTTAAAGCCCTGAAGATTTCCTTGGCAGAGCTAATCCAGTGAAGAACTAAAGGAAGAGGCAGACTTTAAAAGAGCATCCCAACTATCGGGCGGGTTTCCTGATGCTAACATTTTACTGAATACTTTATAAGCATCTGTCTTACTTTCATAAGCACGCTTTGTTTTGTCATCATTTACCCAAACATATATGATAATTTTTGATGTTTGGTGATATCGAAAAAATAGGCGGTACTGTTGGAAGAACTTTGCACGAAACCAATGCTTGTTATTATCGCCAAGTGTTGTGCCTTGTCGATATTCTGGCAAAGCAGGGTTTTGGGGAATAATGTCATAAGCCAATTGATGAATGGCTGCAAATCGCTTTGTCACATTTTTCTTTGTATAACCTTTCGGATCTTTTTCTCTCAGCTTTTCTACTTTATCGAAGAGCACTTGATACTGCTCAACAAAAAATGGATGTGCAAAGAGTTTCCAGCCATTGACTGTGAGTGATGGTTGGGCGGTCAAGTTTACTCTTCTTCGTCTAATGGTAAATCAAGATCTATTTCAACACTGCTTACTAGACTATTAGCTTTAAGCATTGTCTCGGCTGAAAGTGCCTGAATATTTTCAGGATGTTGCTCGATGTCATCACCTAAGAACGACAAGAAAGCCTCCAAAGCAGGATCTTCTTCAGTTGAATCAGCACGCGACAAAGTCACACTGCCATTAGATTCAACCGTAAATCTAATTTTATCTTTTTTACCCAAATGCAACGCTTTACGCACGACGCTGGGCACAGTCGTTTGATAGCGCTCCGTGAGGGTCGATTCAGTTTGTAGTGGTAATTGTGGCATCAAGTATCCTCAACTAAGTTCAAGAATTAATAGTAATGCAAATGCATTACTATTGCTAATATTAATTAATATAAACGTTGGTCGCTCAACGCCGTTATCTATTAGTTAGACCGAGGATCGCTCATTAATTTCTAACATATCATTATTTTTTAGCTGCTCTATCAGCAGCTGCAACGCATATTCAGCAGGATCATCATGCCCTTTTAAACTTGCCAGAACGATAATGTGTTGTTTGAGTTGGCGGTCAAGTTTTAAGGTTAAGCGTGCATCAACTAAACACATACGGCCACCGTTGGCGATGTAAATAGAAGGAGCGCGGCTTAACGTATTTGCGATAACAAGCTTGCTCGTTTCGATGTTATTAATATCATTCTTATTTTGATTATTTTCATTATCTAGCTGCACAAATTATTCCTTTTAATGACTAAGTAATGACCTAACCATAGCAAAAGAATGACGTCTTGTTACCTGTTCACTCGACCAGTTTTAAATGCTATCACCTTTCCCATTTGACTAAACCTAATCACAAACACATCACCATAATCAGATTCACTTAGACTGATATTTTGACCCGTTAGCACATTGACTAAATACGGTGTGGTATTGCTATGTCCAACCACTAATGCATCATGTCCAAGCGTTGCTAATGCAGTGGCAAACGGCTCAAGCTTGCGCGGATCATAATGAGTCACAGTCAAGTTATGCGCTAACGCAGTCGGTAATGCCGTTTGCATGGTGCGTTTATATTGGGTTGAGTAAATAGCTTTTAGCGGTTGTTGTGCTAACAAACCAGCTAGATTTAATGCTCGGCGCTCCCCTACTGTGGTTAGCGCCGGATCGCGATCTACTTGCTGATTTGAGGGCGTTACTTTTTCAAAATGACGAACAAAATAGACTGAATGCGAGTATTGTTCAGTTTTAGCAAATGCAGGGCTGGCTGACAAAGTAAATAATAAAGCAGTTAAAATAGCAGGCAACATAACAAATAGCACCGCCCTAAAAGCCGTCATTATAACGTAACCTTAATTGCCGCAGTAAGCGCTACACCTTTGCTCACCGCCTCGTTAACATCAACGCCTCTGGCTAATGCTACGCCCATTCGTCGCTGACCAGATACTGCTGGCTTACCAAATAAACGCAGATCGGTTTGCGGTTGACTTAACGCATCCGTCAAACCACTAAAGGACACTTGCGTACTTTCACCTTCGACTAGCAATGCAACTGAGGCACTGGGCCCATAAAAACTAATATGCGGGATAGGTAAGCCTATAAATGCCCTAACATGCAACGCAAACTCAGATAAATCCTGTGAAATCAGCGTTACCATTCCAGTATCATGTGGGCGCGGCGACACTTCACTAAAGTACACGTCATCACCTTTGATAAATAACTCAACACCGAATAAACCACGCCCGCCTAACGCATCAGTCACTTGTTGCGCTATTTCTTGTGAACGTTGCAACGCGAGTGCTGACATGGCTTGAGGCTGCCATGATTCGCGATAATCGCCATTCGCTTGACGATGACCAATCGGTTCACAAAAATGCGTACCTTGAACCGAACGCACTGTTAATAATGTAATTTCATAATCAAAATCAACGACGCCTTCGACAATTACTTTTCCTTTACCTGCACGCCCGCCCTCTTGAGCATAATCCCAAGCAGAATCGACATCCTCTTGAGTTCGAATCATACTTTGTCCTTTGCCAGATGAACTCATGATCGGTTTGACAATACACGGCAACCCAATGCTCGCAATCGCATCAACAAATCCCGCTTTATCATTCGCAAATGCGTACGCTGAAGTCGGTAAACCAAGCGTTTCGGCCACTAATGTACGGATACCTTCTCGATTCATAGTTAAATGCGCAGCTTGAGCACTAGGAACAACATTGAAGCCTTGTTGCTCTAAATCCAGCAAAGTTTGCGTGGCAATCGCTTCGATTTCAGGCACGATATAATCAGGCTTTTCAGCTTCAATAATAGCCTGTAACTTAGCACCATCGAGCATAGACACATCATAACTACGATCAGCAACTTGCATCGCTGGCGCATTGGCATAGCGGTCCAGAGCAATCACTTCACAACCTAAGCGTTGTGCAGCTATCGCCACTTCTTTGCCTAACTCACCGCTGCCGAGTAACAATACTTTCGTGGCGCTATTGGAAAAAGGGGTGCCTATGGTAACGGACATATCGTCTCCTGATTTTATGACTATATTTTGGGTAAACAACATTGTTTAAATTTTTTACTCGAGCCACAACAACATGGATCGTTGCGTTTGAGTTTTATCGCGCCATTTCCTGACAACATCAGCCCATCCTGATAGCGCCATTGACCAGCTTCTTGGACAAATGTTGAACGTTCATGCAAGCAGTACAAAGTCTTCGCTTCACTATAAAAGACTTTAAATTCAACTTCCCCGTAAAACTGGCCTGCATCCGTTGCAGATTGTGGTAATATTTTTGAATCTAGTACTCGTAGCCCTAACCAATTGGTCTGTGCTGCACTATTGGCAATATCACTTACGCTTAACTGTTCGCGCTGAGCACTGGCATAAGTCGCCACAACATATTCGTATAAACCAAGCGCATAGGCACTGTAGCGCGAGCGCATCAATGCTTCAGGTGTGTCTGCGCTCGCTGTGCCTTGATGCAACGGCTGACAACATTGTTGATATGCAGTGGCACACCCGGGACAGGTGGCATGAGTAGGTTGAATAGGTTGAGTTAGCATAATGATACACAGTAAATACACGACAATATTTCACTATCATAAGCTAACTGATAGCGAAACGACACAATATTTAAGGAACCTGATTTGAAAATCATCCACACATCAGATTGGCATTTAGGACAAAGCTTCATTAACCAATCGCGTAAACACGAGCATGCTGCTTTCTTGGCGTGGTTAATTGGACAGGTAAAATGCCATGAAGTGGATGCGGTGATTGTTGCGGGTGATATTTTTGATACTACCACACCGCCCAGTTATGCACGTGAAATGTACCATGATTTTATTACCCAGCTGCATGCTCTCAACTGCACCTTAGTTCTGTTAGGCGGCAATCATGATTCAGTCGCCATGCTCAACGAATCGTTACCACTTTTACGTGCCTTAGGCACACACATGATCCCGAATTCATTGGCGACGCCCGAAGAACAAGTCGTACAGTTAGTTAACCCACAATCTGGCGCGATCGAAGCAATCGTTTGTGCGATCCCTTTTTTACGACCTCGAGATCTGGTTGTAGCGCAATCAGGTGAAGATGATTTGTCCAAGCAAGCGCGTTTTAAGGCAGCTATTACCGCGCATTACGCCGATGTGTATCAAGCAGCGGTCGATAAACGCACAGCACTGGGCGTAAATATACCGATTATTGCCACAGGCCATTTAACGGCAGTAGGGATCCAATCCAGTGAATCTGAACGTTCGATTTATGTTGGCACGCTTGAAAATTACCCCAAAGAAGCCTTTCCACCGGCGGATTACATCGCATTAGGCCATATTCATCGTCCTCAAGTAGTGAGTAAAAGTAGGCATATCTATTACAGCGGCTCCCCCATTGCATTAAGTTTTGATGAATTAGGCGTGGATAAGCGTGTTATGTTGGTCGAGTTTACTAACACGCCAGATACCGATACGACACACGCTAATAATGAACCCAAATTTACGCCAACGCTCAATTCTATTACTATTCCGCGCTTTCAACCAATGCAAGAATTACAAGGCAAACTCGATGAAATACAAGCGCAATTATTAACTTTTCCCTTAACCTCTGAGGCGCAAGATGCCCTGCCAACATGGTTGTTGATCAAACTCACCGATGCAAACAGTATTCAAAATGTTGCTAATACCATTGCAGAATTTGCCCAAGATAGACACGTCGTGATCACCAAAATCATGCGCATACGCTCCCCTCAGGAACAGGCATTACGCGCCCAACACAATGAAGTATTAACCCAATTAGCACCCGCAGATGTATTCGATAAACGCCTTGAGAGTGAAACCGAGCTAAATGAAGCACAACGCGCCCATCTCAATACGACATTTCATGACATAGTCACCAAAGTAACGACAGGTGTGCCACTTGAAGATACCAGTGACAGTGGGGAGTCATTAGCATGAAGATCTTAAGTGTATTGATTGAAAATTTAAACTCGCTACAAGGTAAATGGGTTATCGATTTTACCGCGCAAGCATTTGTCGATAATGGTTTATTTGCCATAACAGGCCCCACAGGTGCGGGTAAATCAACCATTTTAGATGCTATTTGTATTGCCTTATATCACGAGACGCCACGCCTCTCGAGTTTAAGCAAGACCAATGCAGAAGTCATGAATAAAGATAAAGGCTATTGCAGTGCAGAAGTACGCTTTGAGGTACAAGGTCAAATTTACTTGGCGAAGTGGTCAATTCGACGTTCCAGAAACCGTGCAGACGGCAACCTACAAGCCCCCACAGGGACATTAACTTGTGAAACCACTCAGACAGATATCACAACCAAACTCAGTGATAAAGTGCCTGCAGTAGTGGCACTGACTAAGCTCAATTTTAAACGCTTCACTAAATCAATGATGCTATCTCAAGGCGAATTTTCAGCGTTTTTAAATGCAGGTGATAATGACCGCTCTGAATTACTTGAACAACTCACCGGTACTGAGATTTATTCGGATATTTCTAAGCGTGTGTTTGATGAGCATAAAGTGCTCAAACAACGAATGGCTTTATTGACGACAGAGCAATCTGCCAAAGATGTGTTAAGTGAAGAAGATAAAGCACAACTCATTCAAGATATAGCAGAAACACAGACAGAATTTACAGCACAGAATACACAATTAACCGCGTTAGTGAAGCACCAACACTGGTGGCAGCAACATGCTCAATACTCTACAGCGCTCGACGAAGCGAATCACAAATTAATTGAAGCACAAACAGCAAAACAAGAACAACAAAGCCAATTAGCACGCTTAGAGCTTGCCCGCCCAGCGCATAAGCTCACACCATTATTTCAGCGTCAAATAGAACTGCAACGCCGCTGTGACTTGCTACAAACTAGCCTCGACCAGCAGCATGCTGAGCTACCTGTATTGACTCTTGAATATAACACTGCGGCAACGAGCCATAAGCAAACTGATGAAGCGTATCAACAGCAATTATCCTTACAAACCACCCTCACTCAATTGGTAAATGAACATATTATCCCGCTCGATACCAAGATTGCGGGACAACACGCCCAAATGACTAAATACCAGACCGACCTTGATAAAACCAGTCAGATCATCTCCAAAACTAAGACCGTTTTACAAGACGATGAACATGCTTTATCGGTACTAAACGTTCAGTTCAAGGACGTTACGGACTATTTAACAACGCATCAAACTGATAGCTTACTTGCAGAGCACATTGGTGTATGGAAACTCGAATACGCCACATTACAACAGCTCACGACAAGTTATCTTGATGAGACAAAGCGCTTACAAAGCGCGAGTGTGAATGGTGTTGCAATGCATACTCTTACAGATGTGCAAAGTGCAATGAGTAAAGCCAGAAATGCTATCGCCAACGCGTTAGCAATCACTGGACCGAATGCAAACATTAGCGCGATTGTTAACGAATCAACACCTCTGACCCAAGAATCCCTCACTACTTACGCTCAGTTTTATCAAGCACAAATACATTCCGAACAAGCCTTGTTACGTTTACATGGTCAGTGGGAAGATGCAAACAGCGCTTATGCCGCGCTACTGGATGCTCAACAAACATTACACAGCTTATTAGAAGAGCAACAAGCTCAGCTGCCTAGATTGACGCAACAAGCCCAATCGGATGCGACTATCCTTGAGCTAGCCAAAAATAATATGTCGATGCAACAGCAGCTTGCTAGCTATAGTCATCAGTTGTCCGAAGCACAAAGCTGCCCGTTGTGTGCAAGTAGCGAATTTGGCGATTATGAGGCGTTGCATGCGCATACCAACGAACAAGCTGAAAACGGCACGTTTACTCAGCAACTAGCGAATTATCAACGCGCCCAACAAGCCAGCTCTTATGCACTTGAGCAACTAACCCAAGGCATTAACACCCAAAAAGCACTGTTGGAAAAAAACACCCTTGAACAAAATAAATTTCGCACTCACATGCATGAACTGCACAACCAATGTATCGCAGATGCTGGTAAGCTCAATATTTTCTTTCCCGCTAATGGCTCTTACCGCGCTAAAGGCTCTGAGCCATCCGAGCACATCGCGCAGCTATCGCAGCTAAAACAATTACCTGACCAACTTGCTGCTTTTGATCACATCAGATTGGCCCTAGCACAACTGCAACAATATCAAGCATTGGTCAATGAGCATCAGGCGTTAGCTGGTCTAGAGGCAGATATTCAGCATCATCAACAACAACTATTAGCAGCGGTGCATCAGGTTGGATTTACCCAGCTCGAGATGATTGATACGGACGGTAATTTTGCGGCATGGTTGAGGCAAAAAGATAACGATTTGACTAAATGGCAAAGTAAATACAGCCAGCAACAAACACTCGCTAAATCGAATAATGACATCGCGCATCGGATCGCACTCAATCAACAAATTGTCAGTGAAGCAAGTAAAGTGGGTTCTGATACACGTGCAAAGATGACCAGATTGCAAGAAGAGCTAACCGCACATCTCAAACAACGCGAAGCATTATTTGAGAATCAAGATCCCAAGCAAGCCATGCGTGAGATGAATGAACGAGTCGAGCAATTACGCACTATTAATATTCAGCAAAGTAATTCGCTGCAGTCGTTAACAAGCCGCTTAGCAACGTTGAATTCCAGTATCCATAAAGATAGTGCAACGCTAGATCAAGAAAGCAGAGCGGTTGAAGAGGCCCAAACGCAATTTAAAGCCGCCTTAAATACAAGTATCTTTGCCACTGAAGATGACTTTATCCAAGCGTGTGTAAGTGACGCAGAATTGGAGCACCTCACTGCGTTAGAAAACCAGCTTAACACCAAACTAACGCAGACGCTTTCAGTGCTCAATCAAGCTCAAGCAAATCTGACACAGCACCTTTCAGCGGAACAAGCGCACGATTATCAAACTGCCAGCGAAGATGAGGTAAATGCGCGGTTAACACAGCAACAACAACAGTTTTCGTCGATTAGCGAAAAATTAGGCCAACTCAAAGGACAATTGTCAGAGAACGAAAAACGCGAACTTGCGATCAGTACGATTAAAACACAGATTGATGCCTTGCATGAAGCGTTACAGACCTATGGATATTTGGATGAATTAATCGGTTCATCCGATGGAAAAAAATTCCGTAAATTTGCACAAGGCTTAACGTTAGATAATCTGATATATTTGGCCAACTTGCAATTAGTCGATTTTGATGGCCGTTACGAGCTTAAACGCAAAGACAATCAATCGTTAGATATGGTGGTGGTTGATCGATGGCAAGGTGATACTGAGCGCGATACCAGAACCTTATCAGGCGGCGAAAGCTTTTTGGTCAGTTTGGCGTTGGCATTAGGTTTGTCGGATTTGGTCAGCCAAGAGATTTCAATTGATTCACTCTTTTTAGATGAAGGCTTTGGTACATTGGATAGTGACACGTTAGATACCGCCTTGGATGTGTTAGATACACTCAATGCAAAAGGTAAAATGATTGGGGTAATCTCGCATGTAGAGGCAATGAAACAAAGGATCCCACTGCAAATTAAAATCACTAAACAAAGCGGATTAGGGATCAGTACCCTGGATGAACAATATCGTTACACAGAATCTTCGATAGAATCTAATAACGCACAATAGGAATTTTTTGATGGATGTTTCACAAATGCTGAATGAGTTCATTCACACATTACAATCTTTAGCTTTTAACTTTGGTAGCCTGTCGATTTCGCTGTATGACATTATTCGAGTTTGTTTAGTTGGTTTGTTCGTTATCATTATTGCGCGGATCATCAATAATTACGGCAAAGGGATCATCAAGCGTCAAAAACGCCTTGATGTGCGCACCAAAGAGGTATTAACCAAGGTCTATGAGGTGGTCATCTTTTGCATAGTCGCATTGATGCTACTAAACATATTGGGGATTAACCTGACTACTCTCGCCGTCTTTGGTGGCGCAGTAGGTGTTGGTTTAGGCTTAGGCTTGCAGTCCATAGCCTCAAATTTTATCTCTGGCATTATTATCTTGCTAGATAACTCGATCACCATAGATGATTACATCGAAATTAATGCTGACCAAAAAGGCTTTGTTCGAGAATTTCGCATGCGTTACACCGTCTTAGAAACCTATGATGGTAAAGATATCGTAGTGCCCAATGAAACATTTATCTCGTCGACGTTTATCAATTGGTCACACAAAGATCCCAAACAGCGTTATCGCGTCGATTTTTCAGTCGCGTATGACACAGATGTGCGCGCGATGGTGGAGTTAATTAAAGAAGCCGTGGGTGCGCATCCACAGGTGATTAACGGTGAAAAGTATCCGATTGAAGAGCGACCTGATTGTGAAATAGATAGTTTTGGCGATTCGGGGATAAACATGTTTGTGGAATTTTGGATCTTAGGTATTGATGACGGTAAAAATCGTGTCGGTGGAGATTTAAATCTCATAATCCTTGAAACACTGAAAAACAATGGTATTGAAATCCCGTTTCCACAACGGGAAGTCAAAATCATATCTTCTTCTGTGTCATAGCAATCAATAGCGTTGTTGACCGTTTACCCATGTTTGTAACACTTGCGTGTCACGTATTAAATTAGGGCTAATGGTGAAAATATCTCGGTCAATAATAATGAAGTCGGCTTTTTTGCCTACTTCTAATGTACCAATTTCAGTATCTTGAAAACCGGCATAAGCGGCATCTAACGTAAACCCGCGAAAAGCTTGAGCGAGCGTCACCCGTTGCTCTGCCACCCAACCCTCTGCAGGTTGTTGATGCGCATTTTGACGGGTCACGGCTGCGTGTAAGCCGTGAAATGGATTAGCAAGTTCAACCGGAAAGTCAGAGCCAAAGGCGATACGAGAGCCTTGTTTTAAGAACGTTTGCCACGCATACGCGCCTTTTAAGCGCTCTGCACCTATACGATCTTCGGCCATGTTCATATCACTAGTCGCATGTGTCGGCTGCATTGATGGGATGATCCCATATTGTTTAAACAACGGGATATCTTCAACGGCAATGACTTGTGCATGCTCAACCCGATGACGTTCAATGTTTTCTGGAAACTCAGTAAACGTTTGTGCAAACTGCTGCACAGCTAAACGGTTAGCCCGATCCCCAATAGCGTGATAATTAAGCTGAAAATTCGCCCCTAACACTTGTCTGAACACCTGAGGTAACTGTTCTTGTGGGGTGACGAGTAGTCCATGTTTATCGGGCGCATCTGAATATGGTTCAAGTAGTGCTGCTCCACGACTCCCTAACGCGCCATCACCATAGACTTTCACACTACGAATACTGAGCATGCCAGCTGGATCATTAACATGACCTAGTGCCAGCATTTGCGCTAACTGCGGATCAGTCGCGGCAATCATTGCATAGATACGTACTGCTAATGCCCCCGCTTTGGCTTGTTTTTGATAAAAATAATAGACCGAATGAGGAATACCAGCATCGTGCATACTGGTAATGCCGACAGACAATAAATGCCTATTAGCAGCGTCGAGTTGAGCAGTTAAAGTTTGTTCATCAGGCTGTGGTAGTAACGCTTCAACCAAATTCATCGCATTATCAATTAAAATCCCGGTAGGCTGGCCTTGTGCATCTTTAACAATTTCACCACCGGCAGGTGCAGTGGTGTCAGCCGTGATCCCCGCGAGTGTTAGGGCTTTACTGTTAACCCAAATCGCATGACTATCAATACGTGACAGCATTACTGGGCGATTAGGTAAGACGGCATCGAGACTGGCTTTAGAGGGAAACTCAGGCTTGTCCCATAACACTTGATTCCAACCGCGCCCAACGACCCATTGCTCACTATTATTGTTAATAGTGCTAGTGCTTGTATTGTTGCTAGTAGACTTCGCAACAAAACTGGTAAGCCGTTTGATCGCCTCTTGCTCAGAGCGTGTGCCGCGCAGATCCGCTTCTAATAAATTCTGTCCCAACCCTAACATATGCCCATGAGCATCAATCAGACCTGGAATTAAGGTTTTTCCTTCTCCGTCAATGCGAACCGCGTCACTTGGTATATTGAGTTGGTCACCCACAGCTAATACTCTATCGGCACGTAATAGTATTTGAGAAAATTGCACTAATTTTCCATCCGCGTTTAAGGTGTAACCATTGACATTGCTAATCAATGTTTGGGTATTTGACGACGTTTCCGGCATTCTTTCCAGCATAGCTGCCGCAACGCTACTCATCCCCAAAAGCATACATCCAAGAGCGACGATAACTTTTAACCCATCACCAAAATCACTTAATTTACATCCTGCCATCATTCGTTATTCCTAACATTTTTTGTTTATTTTGCGGGTATTTATACACTCAAGCAAGTGCAAAATTCACCGCAGCTTGAGCATGTATTGCCGTTGTATCATATATGGGTACATCCGTGTCCTTAGCACTAATCAATAATGCAATTTCAGTGCAACCTAAAATGACGGCTTGCGCCCCTTGTGCCGCTAACGAGTCAATAATGTCCTGATAAATTTTTCGAGAAATATCATTGATTTCTCCCACACACAGCTCTTCGTAAATCACATTATGTACCACCGTTCGCTGATCTGCCGACGGTAACACCACCTCAATGCCAAATCCTTGCGTTAAACGCGATGTATAAAAGTCCTGTTCCATCGTGTAACGCGTGCCCAAGAGTCCGACCTTGGTAATGCCATCACTGACCAATTGCTCGGCAGTCGCGTCGGCTATATGCAGAAGGGGGATCGATAGTTGAGATTGAAGATGAGGTGCTAATTTATGCATCGTGTTGGTACAAATCACTAGACTATCAGCGCCAGCTTGTTCTAATGACTGAGCAGCAGTGGTTAATATTTGCGCCAATGCATCCCAGTCATCACTGTGTTGTAAAGCAGCGATTTCCGCAAAATCCACGCTGTGCAAACATATCTTTGCCGAATGCAACCCTCCCAATTGGGCTTTCACCCCTTGGTTTATCGCCTGATAATAGCTAACGGTTGATTCCCAGCTCATTCCACCGAGTAGACCAATTGTTTTCATAATCCATTCCATGTGCTTTAATATGTGAATACCTAGCATACACATCCGCTTCACATTAGGACAGCCTTCATGCTCAATGAAATTCACTATCAATTTGCCAGCGCACCAGAGGCTAATCGTTTCTTAAACGAACTCAAGCATTGGTCTAAAGCACAAGTAAAGGCCAAATTATTTAAGTCTTCACGCAGCGTTTCGGTGAGTTATGAAATTGATAGTTCTGGTTTTGACTACACTATTTCTGAACTGGATGATTTGGCACAAACTTATGGTGGAGAGGAAATATAATGGCAGTTGCAGCGGCATTACACATTTTGGTCAAAACTGAAAAACAAGCAAACGAAATCTTAGCGATGCTCAACAAAGGTAAGCCTTTTGGGGTACTTGCCAAAAAATACTCGACTTGCCCTTCGGGTAAAAAAGGCGGCGATTTAGGCGAGTTTAGACGGGGTCAAATGGTGAAACAATTTGATGACGTGGTATTTAAAAAACCAATTTTGACCGTTCATGGTCCGGTGAAAACCAAATTTGGCTATCATTTAATTAAGACGTTATATCGAAATTAGCCACAACACAATTAGCCGCACGCTAGCAGAAACTTAGCGGCGCAAGTGCCATGATAAAATTAACTGCTCGCTTTGTTTCCTTTATATTTGCCCGCCAACAAACTGATTGCGGTGCCTCCGATAACCCCAGGTGCAATCCAAAACAGTATTTGATATTGCCCCATTTCACTAAACATGACTCTCCCACCAAACGCTAAAAATACCATGTAATAAAATACTATTTTTGATGGCTAATACGGTTAACACTACCGATAAAACCAGCAATATAAGCAAAGGTCAACACTCTCAAGAATAACAACGTCATGAACATCCCTAACAGAGAGATAGCATACATACAACAGCTGTACCATTGACCAAATTTAATATGCTGCTTAGCGCCCTTTTTAGTCGCTATAGGGATCCAAAATAAGATCAAAGCTATGGAGCCTAAAGACACATGAAAATAAAACGCACTGAGGTGAAGGTAGTGCATATATCATCCTGATCATCGTAATAAACGTTAAGCTAAAATCATCCACTATTATTCGCTAATATTCAAATTGTAGACTACTTTTAAACTATCATCATTAATTACAAAAAAGTAACCCTGACCTTATTAATGCATTACCTTATTTATGGATATTTATTTTGTCGAAAATTATTTGTGCTATGTTTGTGCATTGTATTTTGTAGTGTATCTACCAGCCATAATAGTCATGCTCAATCAAGTAATGCAACACTCGTAAAACAACAGCTTCCCCAAAATCGCACCACAGAAGATCAAATTATCACACCTTGGTTAGGGACTGATGAGCCATTAAATATACTTGTCGTCATGTCATTTAGCCCACTAATCCCCTGGTCTCAAAATGTACAACAAGGCCTTATTTCTGCGGTCAACTCCCAAGATAAACCGATCAATTTGTACATTGAATCCATGTACGAATCCCCTGCCCACTTAAACAGTGCTCGCTATAACTTTGACCTGTCGTTGCGAGAAAAATACGCGAATGTACAATTTGATGGGATCATTGCTGATTCGCGCAGTGCATATGAATATTTGCAAGCTCTACCCGAGGATGATCCTTTCTTTAAAGATATTCCCACTTATTATATTTATTTTACCTTAACGCCTCCTAAGTTCGAGCGAGAAGAGAAAACCATAATTGGGGCTCAAATTGAGACTGTCAATCAAACCCTTAGTCATTTATTTTCGGCTCGTCCCAACCTTAAAAAATTGCATATCATCGCGAATAACCGCTATGTATATGAACCTTATACTACCTTAGTCGAGCAATTCATAGCTAATAACGCGCTAAATATCGAGTTACAATACTATCAATACAATGATCTTGATTCATATACTCAAGTGTTGCCATCGATCCCGACAATAGATGCCATTATTTATCTGCCTACCTTTATCTCAAGTGCTAAAACTAATCTCAATGCAGCACAAGTATTAAGCGCTATTTCACCTTTTTCACCAGTCCCTATTTATTCTTTTTGGCATAACTTTGTCGGAAAAGGAGCTGTTGGTGGATACATGATGAACTCGCACTTATATGCGTCCGATGCACTTCATAATCTTATTAAATTCAAAGAAACAGGAAAATTCGAGTCCAACCCTAATCTCGGCGAATGGATTTTTGATTACAAGCAACTCAAAAAATTTAATTTTTCCGAGCCCAATCACCTACCAAACATAAAAATCATTAATACTCCCAGTACTATTTGGGAAGATTATCCTAAAGAAACCACGATGATCATCGTTGCTGCGGCATTGTTATTACTCGCATTGTTTTGGTATA
>Ga0233403_10000120_pt1 | contig 33302 bp, 22 predicted proteins | sample Na_oxic_1_MG_FD_179866 | JGI IMG/M metagenome (GOLD analysis project Ga0233403, IMG submission 179866) | Seawater microbial communities from Saanich Inlet, British Columbia, Canada - Na_oxic_1_MG | ecosystem: Environmental > Aquatic > Marine > Inlet | place: Canada: British Columbia | collected...
ATCAATGAGATTGAAAATAAGCTCCATTTGGTCCAAAATACAGTAAGCCATTGAAATTTATCCAATATAGCATAATAACCATTTTAATTAGTAGGATAATTGGCGAAGGTATTGATTATAGTATAGCCCAAAATCGTTTTTATGCAAATCTAAAACGTTTTTTTTTTGCAAAATTAGTAGGTTACAATTTTTTGGTTTGGTATAGAGTACAACGCCGTCAATTGAGTACAACGAATTGACGAAATAAACGAATTTAAAACCAAGGGACCATTCGTTTATTTCGTTAATTCGCTGTACTTTTTTGTCTGAATCAGGATTTTCAGGATGGGCCCTTGGTTTTATTCGTTGTGATCGGTTTAAATTCGTGGTACTTTTTTTTTGAGCAAAAGCCATTTCTAATCAATGCTATAATTATTCCTATTTCAAATTCATTGGAGAAAGACATGCTTAAATTTCCTTATGGTTTACGCAATTTTTATGACTTGATCACCGAAAATTATTTTTATGTAGATCGCACGGCTCATATTCGCGTGATTGAAGATTTTGGGCGCGAACTCATTTTTCTGCGCCCGCGTCGTTTTGGAAAAAGCCTTCTGTTATCCATGCTGGAAAATTATTACGACCTAGCAAAAGCCGATGAATTTGAACGGCTGTTTGGGCATTTAGCTATTGGACAAAATCCAACACCTAAGCATAATCAATATTTTGTGATGACATGGGATTTTTCTTTGGTCAAAGCACAAGGCGATATTACTGTCATTGAGAAAGCATTATATGATCACGTTAATAATGCCATTGACGAGTTTGCTACTCGCTATGAAAATTGGTTAAAGCGTGATATTCGGATTGATCCCAACAATGCGATTTCTTCGTTTGAATCGTTGTTAACGGCAGTGAAGCAATCAGGATATCGTCTGTATTTATTGATTGATGAATACGATAACTTTGCCAATGAGTTGATGATTGGACATCATAAAGAAACGCCGAGTCGTTATGAAAGCTTGTTATCTGGAGAAGGCATTGTTAAAACCCTGTTTAAAGCCGTTAAATCCGCCGGCGGTGGGCGCGGTTTGGAACGAACTTTCGTTACCGGTGTTTCGCCAGTGGTTCTTTCGGATATGAGCAGTGGTTACAATGTCGCCATGCATATTTATTTAGAACCGGAATTTAACGAATTATGTGGTTTTCAAGAATCCGAAATCCAAGCGGCATTGGAACAAATAGTGACTCAATGTCAATTACCGCTTCAAAAGGCTAGGGAAGCTTTAGAACTCATGAAAACCTTTTACGATGGTTATTGTTTTAATTCTTTCACCACCGAATTTGTTTACAATCCGACTTTAACTTTATATTTTTTAAGCGTATTTCAAAGGCGTTGCCAATTTCCAAGCCAATTGTTAGATGATAACTTGGCCATGGATAGAGGCAAGTTAACCTATATCTCAGGTTTACCTGCCGGAGAACAAGTGATTGTCCAAGCTTTGAACGAAGAACCTCCTTTAACGCTTGAACAATTAGCGAAAGGTTTTGGCGTTGAAGATATGCTCCATGCTACTTTTGATGTGACATTTATGCTATCCCTTCTTTACTTCTTTGGGATTTTGACCTTGAATGGTGAAAATGAGGACGGGGAATTGGTCTTTAAAATTCCTAATTTAGTGATCAGAAAGCTTTATGTGGAAAAATTGAAAGAATTATTACTTCCTCAATTAACGGATCAAAATCAATCAAGAGTGTTAGCGAAGCAATTTTACAAAACGGGAGATTTGCAACCGCTTTGTGAGTTTATGGAGCAACGTTATTTCAAAGCCTTTGATAATCGAGATTATTTGGGGGCCAACGAATTAACCATTAAAACGGCTTTTTTAACCGTTCTGTTTGATGATATTTTTTACATCATGGATTCGGAAACGGAATTGGAGCGACGTTATGCCGATTTAACCATGATTTTGCGTCCAGAACGACGAAAAGCGGCTCATAAAAACTTTATCTTGGAATTCAAATATGTGAATTTAGGCGGTTTAACTGGGAAAAAAGCGAGAGAAATGAGCGATAAAGACATCAAAGCACTTTCCAAAGTTCAGCAACAATTCATTGAAGCAAAAGCACAATTGCTTGACTATGAAAAACGCTTAAAAACCAAATATGAAAACACCTTGCAATTACATTTGATAAGCGTGGTGGCATTGGGTTTTGAACGAGTCGTGTGGGAGAAAGTAGGAACTGTAGGTCGGGTTAGCGAAGCGTAACCCGACATTTTTCCGGTTCCAACGCTCTAGGATAGTAGGTCAGATTAGCGCAGCGTAACCTGACATATTCAATTTAATTGAGTTGGGTTACTACGCTACGCTAACCCAACCTACTAATCCTCATCCTCTTGCACGATACAAATTCACATCAACCACTTCAATACATTTCTGCACATCCAAAGCTCCGTCCAAAAACTCATTTAACTGCTCAATATTTAGTAATGAATTTTGAATAACATCTTGATATTTAACATAAACAACATCCATATTTGGCTGCTTGCGAATCCAAACTTGAATCCGATGCAATTGTTGTTGAAAAGTTTGGGCTAATTTAGCATTATCCGATTCGCCTTTATCCAACATCGTTTGCTGAGACTGCAAAACTTCGTGTATCTCTCGCAACATAAAAATAATCCGATAATGATAACCTTTATCCAACGCCGGTAAAAGTTGCGCGATCACTTTGACGACTTTACCCTGAGCTTCCGCCAAACAACTCTTATCCTGGCCTAAATTCTTGATAGCTTCTAACTCAAAATAACCTTTGGGATTGTTCTTATCAGCTGCCCGTTTTGCATCGGTGAGTAAATCTAACCCACCGGCTTGTAATATCTGCATCATCATGGAAGTTCCAGAACGGGGTAATCCAGACACGATGGTAATTATTTTCTCCGCTTTGATTCCAATGAGCTTTTTAGAACGGGCCCCCGATTTCTCCAGAATAGATTCCAACGTTGTTTCTTGATCAACAGATTGAATTGGGCCTGATGTGGGAGCCACAATTTTATCCATCATCTGCTGATGTTGGGCCGCTTTCATGGCTTCATTCAGATGACTTTGATAGATTTTTACCAATCTTTTATGAGCCTTTTTCAACCCGGGGGCTTGCGTTACTGCAACTTCCCACGACTGGGCGGCGAAGTCAAACCGACCCAAGCGATAAAACGCTTCGCCTAAAAAATAATGGGCATTGGGATTATGATAAATGCGCCCGACTGAATCCATTAAGGCTTCGGCAGCATCATTAAACTGTCGCATTTGCAGGTAAACGAGTCCTAAACCATAGAGTGCGGCGGCACTATCCGGGTCAATTTCCAAGGCTTGAAAAAATGCGGCTTCGGCATCTTGTAATTTCTGCATTTTCAGATAGCTATGACCAATGCTCTGATGTAAATCGGGTAACCGTGGACTTGCGGTTTCGGCTTTTTGGAAGTGTTCCAACGCTTGCTCTGGGTTATCTTCTGCCAAACATAAATTACCTTGCAACAGCTCCATTGTAGGCCGATTGTTCTTTCTAATTTGCTCTAACAAAGTGGCCTCATCGGGTAATTCTGGCATTTCTTGAGGTTCTTCAGTATCCTGATTGATTTTTTCAGGTTCTAATTTTTCCCTCTCAGCTTTCTCTTTTGCCGCTTTCTGGTTGGCATAGTTGTCTTTAATCTCTTGTAATTGCGTTTGTTCCGATAAAGCAATCGTTTCATCAGTAACACGCCGTGCCTCGGCAATTCGTTCTAAATTAAGGTAAACATTAGCCAAACGTAAGCCAAACCGGCTTTGGTCAGGATATTTTGCAAATAATTCCTCTAACAAGGGCAGGGCATTGGCGTAATCATTTTTGCTTAAATAGACTCTAGCCAGATAATACTTTGATTCCCTTGCATTATTCTCAACAGTCTTTTGAACATTATCGCCGGGCGGTTCTATATAACCCAAAGCCACTAACTGATCCAAAGCTTCCTGTTCCATCCACGGGTCTTGTTTAGCATCAACAGCATGCATTCCACAATCGCCAGCAACCTCTTCCCAAGAATCTATCACTTTTAAAGGTGGTGCTTGGTTAAAAGCTTGTAATAAAGGACGACCATCCATATCGCGGGCGATGGGTAAATCAAACAAAGTCAGCACCGTTGGGGTAATATCCAATAAAGTCGAACCATAAATGAGTTGGTCTTGTTTGATAGAAGGCCCTCGCATGGCAATCATGCCATAGGGGCTATGTTCTGCGGCTGGTCCGGCGGGTTCTTTCGGCAATTGGATCGGACGTAAATGATCGGGATGAAAGCCATGATCGGAACAAATAATCACGGTCGTATCATCGCCAGCCAATTGTAATAAGCGTTCTAACATCATGTCATGAAAACGATAACCCCCTTCCACCACACCATGATAAAAATCATACAAGTCACGCGGAATGCCTTCACGATAAGGCGGATGAAATTTCATAAACCCATGACAATAATGGTCAATCGCATCATAATAAACCGCTAAAAAATCCCATTCTTGATTTTCCATAATCCAAGTGGCGGCGGCGTGCATGGAACTGGCTTCGGCGGTGATTTTAGCGATTGAACGTAGGCGTTGATCTTTGGTCTGATCAATTTTTTCTAAATCCGGTACAAAGGGTGCAATATGACTCGCAGTCAGTTCATCTGGATGTACCCGTAATTCGGCTAAAACATCAGCTAGTTCAGGTGGATGTACTGTACCCGGTGCCATTTTCCATTCATCATCTAAGCTACCGGTGGCATGATGATAGAAATTAGAAATACATACGCCATTAATTGGGTCTGCTGGATGACTTGGCCACCAACCGATAACATGGCTCTTATATCCTTCTTGCATCAGAATATTCCAAACGGCTTTCACTTTACGCGAGGTCGAGAGAACCGGTTGGATTCCAGAGCCATCTGCACGAGGTTGAGTAAATCCCATAACCCCATGTTTATCAGCAGTTTTACCAGTCCCGATGGAAGTCCACATAATCGGTGATAATGGTGGATCAAGCGTAGCCAAATTACCCATAACTCCTTCACTGATAAATTTTTGCAGCGTGGGCATTTTGCCAGCATCCATCAAAGGGTGCATAACCTTCCAATCAGCTGCATCCCAGCCAATTAGCAAGACTTTTTGTTTAGCCATTTTTTTCTTCCTCAGTTTCATCTTTTTCTGGCGATTTTGCGTGCCAATGCGAAGGTTCACCCGCTTCCTTGCGAGCTTGCCGCCAAGCTTTTATACCAACTGCTCCCAAAGCTAATAAACCTAACGCACCTTCTGGTGGTATGTTCATTTCTTTACCTTCTGGAGAGATTAATTTCAATTTTGCTGGTTTATCGGAGATATTATTTATCATATTTGATGTCGTACAACGAATTTGAAAATCTAGGTACTTTTTAGCGGAATTTAAAACTTGAGTATAACGAATTTGAAACCAAAGTTCTATTCGTTGTGGTTTTTAGACTAAAAAAGGAGGGAATTATTTTGGGGATAACGTGGCTATCTCGTCTTCGTCAACGAAACGCAGTAACGAGCGAAGCGAGATCATTTGATCAGTTATCAGTTATCAGTTATCAGTTATCAGTTATCAGTTATCAGTTATCAGTTATCAGTTATCAATTTGAATTTTTTAGATTATACTCCAAACAAACGTTCAAGTTTTCGGATGATGAAAATAGACTAAATCGCCTTTCTACCTGCCAGGTTTTTAAAATATGGCCGGTAGAAAATCCGAAATATTGAACGTTTGGAATATAATAACTAGTAACTGTTCACTGATAACTGCTCACTGATAACTGATAAAAAGTGATTTCTCATTCATGCTATAATTCTTATGATTTCAAAGTCACTGGAGAAAAACATGCTTAAGTTTCCTTATGGTTTATCCGATTTTTATCGTATTCAAGCCGAAAACTATTTTTATGTGGATCGCACCAGTCATATTCGAGTGATTGAAGATTTTGGCAGTCAACTGATTTTTCTGCGTCCACGCCGCTTTGGAAAAAGCCTTCTGTTATCCATGTTGGAAAATTATTACGACCTAGCAAAAGCAGACGAATTTGAACGGCTATTTGGACATTTAGCCATTGGCAAAAATCCAACCCCAAAGCATAATCAGTATTTTGTGATGACCTGGGATTTTTCTCTGGTCAGTGCCGATGGTGATGTGAAACAAATCCGACAAGCTTTGTATACTCATGTTAATAGTTGTATTGAAAGCTTTTCTCAACGCTATCAAAAATTTTTACCTTATCCGATTAAAATTAATGATGACAATGCCATTTCGTCGTTTGAATCTTTATTAATGTCGGTCAATGCAACGCCTCATCGTCTTTATTTGTTGATTGATGAATATGATAACTTTGCCAATGAATTGATGATAGCTCATCATAAAGAAAGTCCCAGTCGTTATGAAACCTTGTTATCTGGAGAAGGTATTGTTAAAACTCTATTTAAAGCGGTTAAATCCGCCGGCGGTGGGCGCGGTTTGGAACGAACCTTTGTCACCGGTGTCGCGCCGGTGGTTCTTTCGGATATGAGCAGTGGTTACAATGTAGCTGAGCATATCTATTTGCGACGTGAATTTAACGACTTATGCGGTTTTTTGGACACCGAAATTGTTCAAGCATTGACTCAAATTGCTTTGGAATGTCATTTTCCCGAACCCAAAGTTCAACAAGCACTTCAGTTAATGCGAACTTTTTATGATGGTTATCGTTTCAGTGAAGCGGTTCAAGAATGGATTTATAATCCAACGTTGGCCCTGTATTTTCTGAAAAATTTCCAACAAGATTGTCAATATCCAAAACAACTGTTGGATGATAACTTGGCCATGGATAGAGGAAAATTGACCTATATTTCGAGTTTGCCTTTTGGAGAACCAGTGATTGTCCAAGCTTTGAATGAAAATCCGCCTTTAAGCCTGACACAATTAGCCTCTGGTTTTGGTGTTGAAGACATGCTTTATGCGATTAAAGATACGGAATTTATGATTTCATTGCTCTATTACTTTGGGATTCTAACCTTAGCTGGTGAAAATGAGGACGGGGAATTGGTGTTTAAAATTCCTAATTTAGTGATCCGAAAGCTTTATGTGGAAAAATTGAAACAATTATTACTTCCTCAATTAACGGATCAAAATCAATCAAGACTGTTGGCGAAACAGTTTTACAAAACGGGCGATTTGCAACCGCTTTGTGATTTTATGGAACAACGTTATTTCAAAGTCTTTGATAATCGGGATTATTTAGGGGCTAACGAATTGACGATTAAAACCGCTTTTTTAACGATTCTCTTTGAAGATACTTTTTACATCATGGATTCTGAAACGGCATTGGAGCGACGTTATGCTGATTTAACGATGATTGTTCGTCCAGAACGACGAAAATCCGCTCAGCTTAACTTTATCCTGGAATTCAAATATGTGAGTTTAGGCGGTTTAACCGGGGAAAAAGCGAGAGAAATGAGCGATGAGGAGATAAAAGCACTTCCCAAAGTTCAGCAACAGTTCACCGAAGCAAAGGTACAACTACTTGACTATGAAAAACGCTTGAAGAATAAATACGAAGATACCTTGAAATTACATTTGATCAGTGTGGTGGCGTTGGGTTTTGAACGGGTGGTGTGGGAGAAAGTCACGTAGGTTGGGTTAGTGATATAGAGTTTCCCGATTTGGTTAAATACAACCTCCCCCAATCCTCTCTTTTTTTCGGAGGAACGCAAAGGAAAGTTGTATTTAACTAAATCGGGAAATACTATAACGTAACCCAACACTTGCTCTTCAAATTGGCCCAGACCTTCGAGGTTTTAAAAACCTCGAAGGTCTTTTAGGCACTGGAGTCGATTGCTTCTAGGAGACCGGGGACCGGGGACCGGGATAGGTATCTTATGAAGCGGTTTTAATGCCAAATCTCTTCCCCAAAGGACCATCTTCCTGCCCCCTATTTCCTAGAAGCAATCCCATTGAACGACCCCAGTGCTCGAAGGTGGCAGTGACTCTAAGCATCATGGGAACCTGAAAAAGAGTTGGGATTGTAGGGTGTGTCCGACTCGTTTATACTGCGAACAATCAAAGATACCCATTACCGATTCCCCATTACCGATTTTTTAAAGACTTTCTGAATGGGTAAATGAATATCCATGACTTCATCAACAAGTTCGGTGTCATTGAGATCAAACGTTTTATATTCTCTAAGTTGTGAATAGACAGTAATTATTGTTAACGAAGGTATCACCAACCAACACGATTTTATGTTGAGCGCAAAGTAAGCTTTTAATTTATTAATCAGTTCACTAATGGTTTGTGAAGGAGAAAGAATTTCAATGGCCAAATCAGGCATTTGTGTCGTTTTTAACATATCATCAGGGGTTTCTACCTCCGGTGGTGTTGTATAAACGCACACGTCGGGTTTCAATTCATCTTTACTTTTAAGTCCAAATTGGTTCAAGTCAATTTGAGTCACATTTAAACTCAATTCTGGCATGACTTCAAAACGCTCGTCACAACCAATTAAAACAGTTAAACGTCCCTGTGTGCGACTGTGAATTACCGATCCCATATTTGACACCTTATCATCAAAAAGCTCATTTTTAATCTCTTCTAACATTTCACTCCTGTTTTTACTCTTTTATCTATCAATGAGTAAAATACAGTTAATAGTATTCAACTCATTGATTATTAAATATTAATTCAAAATTCCGTCATAAAATAAACTCGAAAACGCTATAATCTTCAAAACAAAAACGTACTCTTTGGAAATTGATATGGTGCTGGATAATCTATGCCACAAAAATACAAACCGGCAGCCGGGGCAGTAATACCACCCATTGTTCTATCTTGAGCTTCTAAAACGGTATGTGCCCATTTTGGGCGTTTTTCTCCAGCACCAATGGTTATCAACACGCCTGCAATATTGCGTACCATGTGATGCAAAAAAGCATTGGCTGAAATGTCTATTATCACTCTATCATCCATACGAGAAACCATTAAGCGCGATATGGTGCGGATTGGTGTTTTTGCTTGACAGGAAACGGCACGATAAGATGAAAAATCGTGTGTGCCTATTAAATAATTACCAGCTATTTGCATTCGTTCAACTTCCAATATTCGACGTTCCCAAGTCACCTGTTTAGTTAATAATGCGGGACGAGTTGGACGGTTTAAAATGATATAGCGATAATGACGTGCTTGTGCCGAAAAGCGGGCATGAAAATGGTTATCGACGGATTGGGCCCATAACATACTGACATCTATCGGTAAATTTGAATTAGTTCCCAATACCCAGGAGCGCGTAGTACGTTGTGCGGTAACATCCGCATGGATAACTTGTCCTATGGCATGTACGCCGGTATCGGTGCGCCCAGCACAAATAACTTTAACTGGATGATTGGCGACTTTAGACAATGCTATTTCTACTTCACCTTGAACGCTACGAGCGTGAGGTTGAAATTGCCAACCAAAAAAATTCGCTCCATTATATTCTACCCCTAAAGCGATTCTCATTGTTCTATCTCTAAGGAATAGTCACGAAATAACTTCCCGGTTTTAGGTTAACCACCCCCTAACCCCCTCCTTTGTAAGGCTACTCTTTACCCACAAGTAGGTAAACTTATTGAAATCAATGATATTTTTTTGATAGAAACTCTCACTCTACAATGACAGTGTAAAAAATTTCCCTATCCTCATACTCTGATTTCTTATGCGTTACAGCTACCTAATCCCCTTATTATTTCTATGGCTAAATAATGTTAGGGTACTTGTGGGTAAAGATTAGTTTGTAAGGCGGGGGAACTCCCCTCTTTGCTAAGGAGGGGTAGGGGGAGGTTGATAGGAAGTTATTTCGTATTCATTCCTAATTAAGCCCAAAGCTTCGCTTTGGAAATCAAAATAATATTCTCTATTTCCCATTACAAATTATCCATTACCCATTACCCATTACTAATGATAAATATCAAAAAAAACAATGGATAACTCCATTGCCATAAAGGTGGAGATTGAAGTATAGGAATTTCTAAAGTGCGTAATGGGGTCGTTTCTGCATTAATTAGCACTTGTGTAAACAAGTTTGCCACTCGATCACTAATTTTTTTGATGGGATTTTTAGTGGCTGGAAGGGAGATTTCTGTATAGAAATTTTGTACGACTTGGACAATATCTAATACTAAAGCAATACGCACAGCTAAAGTTTCAGTCGAAAAACCAAGATAATTTAATGGTTTAAACCACCAAAGTAATGTGGCGATGAGATTGTTAGTTGGTGTAGTAATTACGAGAAGATGGGCGGTAAGCACAATAAAAATCAATGCTATCACTCGTTCAAAAGCTAATAACAAGCCCACTATCTCTGGAAACCAAGAGAATGTTGGAGAATTAAACCAGAAATTCAGAAGAAACAAAGACAAAAACAACCAACGCAAGCGTTTTAAAAGAGGAACAAATAGCGAAACATGACTGTGCTTAAATAATAAAACCAATAAGGGCAGTATTACAACAATCATCATTTTACTGGTAATTGTTAAGCCAACCACCAGTAAAACAAAACAGGCAAGTCGTATAATAGGGTGCAAAATCAATTATCAATTATCAATTATCAGTTATCAGTTATCAGTTATCAGTTATCAGTTACCAGTTAACTAATACCTGATACTTGATGTTCAAATTTTTTATTAATTTCTTTAGTTTGTCATTTCTTACTTCATTCAAAATGACACACTCTTCGGAAAAAATGCAACCTTTGAAATTTCAATAAAAACCTAAAAAACCTAAAGCTTTAGATATTCAGATAGTAACTGATAACTGAATAACTGATAACTGATAACTGAATAACTGATAATTTAAGTGAGTTTTGCCATCATTTCTTGGGCTTTATGTTTTTGTTCTTCATTTCCGTTTTCTATAATTTCCTCCAAAATAGTACGAGCATTATCATGATCCTCAGTGTCCAGATACATCTGTGCTAAATTGAATTGCCCCTCAATACCATCCACACCTGACGGTTCATCTAGTGATAAGTCATCTAAAGATAAGCCGTCGTCAGTCATGGTGTCATCAACATCTAGCGATAAGTCATCGTCTAAAGACAAGTCATCACCATCAAGGGATAAATCATCATCTAAAGATAAGTCACCATCACTGCTATCTACCGAATCATTGTCATCTAGTGATAAATCATCTAAGGATAAATCACTATCATCACTATCATCAGTCATGGTGTCATCTCCATCAAGGGATAAATCATCATCTAAAGATAAGTCATCGTCACCATCACTGCTATCCGTCGAATCATTGTCATCTAGTGATAAATCATCTAAGGACAAATCACCATCACTGATATCTACCGAATCATTGTCATCTAGTGATAAATCATCTAAGGACAAATCACCATCACTGCTATCCATCGAATCATCATCACTGCTATCCGCCGAATCATTGTCATCTAGTGATAAATCATCTAAGGACAAATCACCATCACTGCTATCCGCCGAATCATTGTCATCTAGTGATAAATCATCTAAAGACAAATCATCGTCACCACTATCAGCGGTTGAATCATCATCATCTAGTGATAAATCATCTAAGGACAAATCATCATTGCTATCATCAGTCATGGTGTTATCACCATCAAGGGATAAATCATCATCTAAAGACAAATCATCATCAGCACTATCAGCGGTTGAATCATCATCATCTAGTGATAAATCATCTAAGGATAAATCACCATCATCACTACCATCAGTCATGGTGTCATCACCATCAAGGGATAAATCATCATCTAAAGAGAAGTCATCGTCACCATCATCAGCCGTTTTGGCATCATCATCGCCTAAATCATCTAGCGATAAGTCATCATCTAAAGATAAATCACCATCAGCGGTTGAATCATCATCTAGTGATAACTCATCATCTAAAGATAAATCGTCATCACCGCTCTCAACCGAAGGTTCTTCGTCTTCACTACCTAAGTCATCTAGGGATAAGTCATCATCTAAAGATAAGTCATCGTCACCACCATCAGCCGTTTTGGCATCATCATCACCTAAGTCATCTAGGGATAAGTCATCATCGTCATCTAGTGATAATTCATTATCACCACTATCAGTGGTTGAATCATCGTCATCTAGTGATAGCTCATCATCTAGCGATAAGTCATCATCTAAAGATAAATCATCATCAGCGGTTGAATCATCATCATCTAAAGATAAATCGTCATCTAAAGATAAATCGTCATCACCGCTCTCAGCCGAAGGTTTTTCATTCTCATCACCTAAGTCATCTAGGGATAAGTCATCATCATCATCTAGTGATAACTCATCATCTAAAGATAAGTCATCGTCACCACTATCAGCGGTTGAATCATCATCATCTAGTGATAAATCATCTAAAGACAAATCATCGTCACCACTATCAGCGGTTGAATCATCGTCATCTAGTGATAGCTCATCATCTAAAGATAAATCACCATCAGCGGTTGAATCATCATCATCTAATGATAACTCATCATCTAAAGATAAGTCGTCATCACCGCTCTCAGCCGAAGGTTCTTCATCCTCATCACCTAAGTCATCTAGCGATAAGTCATCGTCATCTAGTGATACGTCTTTGTCGGTATCATCACCTAAGTCATCTAGCGATAAGTCATCGTCATCTAGTGATACGTCTTTGTCGGTATCATCACCTAAGTCATCTAGCGATAAGTCATCATCGTCATCCAGTGATACGTCTTTATCGGTATCGTCACCTAAGTCATCCAGGGATAAGTCATCATCTAAAGATAAGTCGTCGTCACCACTATCAGCGGTTGAATCATCGTCATCTTCTAGTGATAACTCATCATCTAAAGATAAGTCGTCATTACCGCTCTCAGCCGAAGGTTCTTCATCCTCATCACCTAAGTCATCTAGCGATAAGTCATCATCGTCATCCAGTGATACGTCTTTATCGGTATCGTCACCTAAGTCGTCTAGGGATAAGTCATCATCGTCATCTAAAGATAAGTCGTCATCATCACTATCAGCCGTGGATTCTTCATCCTCATCACCTAAATCATCTAGGGATAAGTCATCATTGTCATCTAGTGATACGTCTTTATCGGTATCGTCACCTAAGTCGTCTAGGGATAAGTCATCATCGTCATCTAGTGATAGGTCTTTGTCAGTGTCATCATCACCTAAGTCATCTAGGGATAAGTCATCATCGTCATCTAGTGATAATTCCTCCTCACCACTATCAGCCGTTGAGTCATCGTCTAAAGATAAGTCTTCATCGTCATCTAGTGATACGTCTTTGTCGGTGTCATCATCACCTAAGTCATCTAGGGATAAGTCATCATCGTCATCTAGTGATAGGTCTTTGTCAGTGTCATCGTCACCTAAGTCGTCTAGGGATAAGTCATCATCATCATCTAGTGATAATTCATCACCACCACTATCAGCAGTTGAATCATCGTCTAAAGATAAGTCATCATCGTCATCTAGTGATACGTCTTTGTCAGTATCATCACCTAAGTCATCTAGGGATAAGTCATCATCGTCATCTAGTGATAATTCATCATCACCACTATCAGCAATTGAATCATCGTCATCTAGTGATAAATCATTGTCTAAAGATAAGTCATCATCGTCATCTAGTGATAGGTCTTTGTCAGTATCATCACCTAAGTCGTCTAGGGATAACTCATCATCACCCCCTAAGTCAAGATTGTCATCGTCGCCTAAATCGGTTTCATCATCATCGCCGTTTAAGGACATATCAACATCTTCACCTTCATCATCATCGCCGTTTAAGGACATATCAACATCTTCACCTAAATCAAGGTTGTCATCGCCGCCTAAGGACATATCAACATCTTCACCTAAGTCAAGGCTCTCATTGCCACCCAAATCAACATCATCACTTAATTCTTCAAATTCATCACCACCCTCTAGGGAAATATCCATATCTTCACCTAAATCAATAGATTCTTCACCATCAAGTGCAATCTCTGATTCTTGAGGGCTTACCGTGTCTTCATCATCTAAGTTAAAGGTGGAAATATCTTCATCTATATCAATAATTAAACTGGATTCTCCTTCATCAGTATCAGTTGTACCAATGGATAAGTCATCGCTGTCTGCTAATAAATCACCAGTCTCGCTATCGTCGGTGAAAAGGATGTCATCAGTATCATCACCAGTTAATAGGATGTCATTTGTGTCATCTGTATCATCTGTATCATCGGTAAATGTAGGTATATCCTCAACTCCACCATCATCCATAATCAATGTATCATCAGAGACTGGTTCTTCCTCATTATCACTAAATGCCATAGCAGCGCCGGCACCAACGGCAACCCCAGCAACCCCTGCTGCTACAGCAGTACCAGTTGAAATACCACCTTCGCTACTCTCAGATTGTGTTACTGATGTCTGTTGAATTGACAATTCACGATCTGGAGACAATTCTTGCCATAGTGCTTGAGTGTTCTCCCATAATGGCCCTTGTCCACCGACACCATCATGTAGCACTTGTGCTTGTTTTTCAAAATTATCGCTGTCCTTAGCCACCGCATAAATTTCGAGCAATAACAAACGATAATCCTGGTGTTCAGGATATTTTTCAAGGGCGGTTTGCACCAAACCCTCTGCTTGATCATAACGCTCGTAAGTCTTGTATATATCAACTTCTTCGCGTAGTTCTTTATCAAAATCATCCGGTGGCCCTTCAACATGATGTTCCTTGGAAGGTTCATATATTGGTTCTGGTTCGTATTTAGGTTCAATAGTTTCAGTGGCTAAACGTTCCAGCTCTTGTTCCAGCTCTTCATCGGTTAATACGGTACCACCTTTATATTCAGCCGGTTCATTTGAGGTCTTGCGTCCTTTCATAAAACCAAACATGAGGAATAATAACAATATACCACCACCAGTACCACCGACAGTCATCCAGCCACCGGGTACTTGTGCCACCATATCATTGATGGTATCCATGACCGTGGGTTCTTCCGATGTCAACGGTTCTTGTTTATCGTGAGGCGTTTGTTTTACAACGGTTATTTGTTTTTCTTCACCAGCATCTCCAGATTCAGAAGATGTTTTCTGAGATTGTTGGGTATTAGGTTCATCACTATCTAATTTTTTCTGAACATCAGCAACCATTTCGGGTGATTCAGTTTTTTTCGGTTCTTCCGTTTCTTCTTTTTTCTGACCAGTATCAAGTGGTGGTCGAACTGAAGGCATAATTATCTTGCCACCGCCTAACTGAGCTAGTTGTTTTCTGAGTTCTTTATTTTCTGCTTGTTGTTGTTCAAATTGTTTTTTTAGCTCAGTTTGTTTTTTAAGTTGTTCTTGCAATTTGCCTAATTGCTTATTTTGAAGTGCTAGGACTTCATCTAGCTTACTTTTCAAGTTTTTGACCAATTTTTTAGTTTCAGTCACATCAGATTTTAAGGCTTTATTTTCAGAACCTAATTTCTGATTTTCTACTTGAAGTTCACGAATTTGTTTTTCAAGTTTAATCGCCCCGGCTCCACTGATTTGTGGACTGCTAACGGCTCCGGTTGTTCTATTAAGCGAGTCAGGTGATGTAATTAAGAGGCGAGGTTCAACTGTTGGCTCTGGTTTTGGGGCATTCGTCGTTTTACGTGTTTTAGGTGCTTGAGAGGTACGACGCGGTTGTTGTCGTTGAACGGTACGCACTGCCTGTCTGGATGTGAATTTTGTCCCTTTTTTCCAACCGGGTATGCGTAATACTTTACCAGACTTAATCAAATTTTTATTGCCCCTAATAAAGGCACTGGAATTAGAACGATAAATATTCAACATGTGTTGATTAAGAGAGACTCCCTTTGGGCGAGTACGATTGGCAATTCTCCATAGGGTATCATTTCTAGAGACAGTATAACTACCACCACCACGAGGACGAGGTGCTCTGACTGGTTGGCGATTTTTGGTTCTGGTTCTGCGACTAGAGCGATTAGGACGACTAGAACGCTTGACATTAGTTCTTCTGGTATTTTGTGTACGACGACGACTGGTAGTTGATTTTTTAGAAACACGTCTTGAAGTGTTAGTGGCGGTACGGCGGGTAGATTGGGCCGTGATAGTACGTAATTTAGGTTTATACAACGGTGGATCCAATAAGGCTGTATATTCACGCAAAATACGTCCTCCAGGCCAACTGACTTCCACCAAGAAGTTGATAAAAGGTTCTTTTAACGGTTGTTGGGTGGATATGCGAATAGCAGCTGAGGTTTTGCCAGTGGCTATCGCTGAAAACCGTAATTTGGTCAGCACATAAGGACGTTCTATTCCGGCACGACGAAAAGCACTGGCTGAAGCTAGATTGACTTGGAGTGCTGAAGCTTTACCTTTTGGAACCGATAAAACGTTGATTTTTGCACTTAGGGGTTGATTAAGTTTTGAGTAAACTTGAATATGACTCAATCCTACTGCATAGATATTTGGCGCAAACAATAGAGCTATTAACGCCAAACCAGTTGTCAGTTTACGAATTATCATGATTTCCTCCTTAACAAGCGAATTTAACAAAGGGAATGGGGGATGTAAATAGGGGAGCTATATTGAGCAAAGGTGAGAAGCGGAATAATGAATTCTACTTTGTCACATTTAATAAAATCAAGGAGTTGTAGGGTGGATATGCGAAGCGTCTCCATCCAAAATTTAGAGTCATCAGAGGCAGATACGCTGACGCTTTACCCTACACGAAATCTCACAAAGTAGAACTAAGCGTAGTGCCAATTAATTTCTTTTAGAATTTAGAGAATTGATATTTCCCATTTAGATTGGGAACTGCCTTGCTATGAGCTAAAGTTCCCTTCGATCTGGTTCGATAAGCTTACCAACCAGCAGACCAGCGCATGGCTAAAAGTTCAAATACTCTAAAGGGTACTAAAAAAAATGGGGATATTATTTATTTCCATTTTCCTTTGTTCAAAATGACACCGGAAATTTCTTACTATGCCCAGGAATGAAAATTAAATAACTTGGAGTTTTATAGTCTTCTCTCATCTTTCTCCCATGTTTCGACATAGTTTGACAAGCTCACCAATCGAGTTCAACAACCAGGGCAAGAAGTTAAAGGAGTATGAATTTTATTTAATTTCTGTTCCTCAACATGACATAAAAGATTGAGCGTCGCTAGCTTCATTCTTTCTTTTTTCGCTTAGCTTGACATAAGCTAAGAGATTTTCCGCTCAGGGAAGTCAATAAAATAACTTCCCAATTTCAAAATTTTAGCATCCAGAAAGCGAATAAAATAACTTTGGTATGTTGTGCCATCATCTTAAAATCGGGAAGTTATTTTATCGACTTCTCTTAGCTCAAAATTTTACTATTCCCAATTTCCAATGATTTATATTGTTAAGTATAACTTATAGATAATCTTTTACCAAAATTTCGGCAATTTGAATACTGTTTAGTGCCGCTCCTTTACGGATGTTGTCAGAGACAACCCAAAAATTAAGTCCACGCGGATGAGAGATGTCTTCACGAATACGTCCGACAAATACGGGGTCTTTTCCCGCAGATTCAGTAACTGCGGTGGGATAACCACCGGGTTTTTGTTCATCCATTAAGACGATACCGGGTGCATTTTTTAATAGGTTGCGTGTTTGTTCAACTGTGATTTTGTCACGAGTTTCAATATGCACGGCTTCAGAGTGTCCATAAAAAACAGGTACTCGCGCTGCCGTTGGATTGACTAAAATGGAGTCATCTTCAAAGATTTTTTGGGTTTCCCAAACCATTTTCATTTCTTCTTTGGTATAACCATTGTCCATAAATGTATCAATATGGGGTAAAATATTAAAGGCGATTTGTTTGGGATAGACTTTCGCTTCAACTGGTTTGCCATTGAGAAGGGCAGCGGTTTGGGCAGCAAGTTCTTCAATAGCCTCTTTACCGGTACCTGAGACCGATTGATAAGTGGCTACGTTAATCCGTTCAATGCCCACCGCATCATAAATGGGTTTAAGGGCTACAAGCATCTGAATTGTAGAACAATTTGGGTTTGCGATGATATTGCGTGGTTTGTATTGGGCAATAGCATGAGGATTGACTTCTGGTATCACGAGGGGAATATCTTTGTCTCGGCGAAATTCTGAGGTATTATCGACTACAATACAACCGGCTTCTCCCGCACGCGGCGCAAAAGTGGCAGAAACTGAGGCACCGGCTGAAAATAAGCCGATTTGTGCTTTGGAAAAGTCAAATTGTTCTAAATCGCCTACGACTAATGATTTATTTTTGAATTTTATTCGTTTGCCGGCAGAACGGTGACTTGCTAAGGGATATAAATTATTGACCGGAAAATCACGTTCTTCTAAAATGGATATCATGGTTTCCCCGACAGCGCCGGTGGCACCAACAACAGCAACATCAAATAAACGACTCATTTTTTCCTCCATTATTAAAAAATACCTTTGTTATTCGTTTTAGCTTATCTTTGGTTAGCTATTTGAAATTGGCTAAGGTGTTAAAAAATTTATTTCAAAAAAGTAGGTAAGTACACAGAAATCTTTATAATATTTTTGAGAAGTGAAAAATGCGATTTCTTAAAGAAATCGTATTTTTAAAAAAGTTAAAATACTTTTGTTTACCGACATATTAAGACTTTTTCTAAAAAATATAATAATTTCAATTATTTATTTAAATCATATCATAAATCATCCCTAACCCTTGTTTACCAATAAAATAGAGGGAAGGGGATTTTCGTTAAAGAATCGTTTTTATTGGCTCTATTATTTTCAGAACAGTCTATAATTTTTAATGGGTGCGATTAAATAGTTATCTAAAATAAAATTTTGGACTCTGTTATATTGTTAATTTGGAGTCTAAAATTTATTTTAGAGTCCGAAAATTAGCAATACCCATACTTTTTATCACATCCATTTTTAACTCGAAAAGGACATATTTATAATGTTTGTGCTGAAATCAAAAATTAAGTTTTGGAATGTGAGATTGTCAAATTAAAAAGACACAATTATAACTGGAAAAGAGTAGTCTGTGTTTAAAACCGGGCAAACGCATTAAAATAGAGATAAATGTAAAAAATTTAGAGATATTTTGAAAATTTCGGAGAACTCTGTAAGTCTTTGATTATTAGTGAAGCTTATCGACGTAAGTCTTTGAAAATACTACACACACAAAAGTTTTCCGGAGTTCAGAGATATCTTAAATCAAATCGAAGGATATCTCATGATATAGTTTTTCAGATAAAGATTTGGCGAGAAACCTCGATGTTTTAAAAATATCGAAGGTTTTGTTCCAGAGATTTTTCTGAACATCTATAGCCGATAATTATAGCGCATTTTTTATCGTTGAAAGCCCCATGTATAGAAAGAGACTTCATGCCTTTTAAAATGTTATCGTCCTTTAAACATTCCAAACTTCGTTTCGAGCTTCACCAGTTCAAATAAGATTTAGAACGAAAATATCCCTACCTCTACTTCCTTTTTTAATTGGAACAAAGTTTCGGACAACACTTTTATCTTTGTGAGGTTTAAAGACTGGGAATGGAGGAGTTAACTTACTCTATCAGTTTATAACGAAATTTATCTGGATAACTGTAGCAGTTAATGTGCTTGAAGGAATTGTGGACTTGGAAAGGGAAAAACTTTTGAGCTCTTAGTATAAATAATCTAAACGTTTTGGTGAGGTGGTTATCCAGAAAATTGGAAATGGGTTATTAACACACCATGGAAGATTTTTGGTCATTACTCATGGCTGCGTTTGTTGAGGGATATCCAAAGAGAAGTGGTTTAAATTTTGGTGTTTTTGAGTTTGTTTGTAGAGGATGGGAAAGAAAGTGACTATTTCCTTTTGGCTCTGCTAGTTTGATAAGCCTAAGCCAATTTTTATATTTTAAGGTAGGAATTATGATATGAAAAGGTAGGATAAAAAATAATGGCGCGCCCGGAGAGATTCGAACTCCCGACCCCTTAGTTCGTAGCCAAGTACTCTATCCAACTGAGCTACGGGCGCGTAATATAAAACAATTTGGCGGAGAGGGAGGGATTCGAACCCTCGATGGGCTTATGACCCATACTCCCTTAGCAGGGGAGCGCCTTCAGCCGCTCGGCCACCTCTCCATTTATTTTTTGTAGTGACAATTATTACAACTTTTGGTATCCAAAATTTAATTTTGGATGTTATGTAATTATTGTCAAAATTTACAGATTTGATAATGGGGACGTATTATACATATAATACAAAATAAAAACAATTTTTTTTTATGTGTTTAATTTTTAAGGTTAATTTTCCTCAAAATGGAGGGAACAGATAGGACAGTCGTCTGCACGAGCAACAAATTATTATTTCTTTAATTAGGGACAATGAAATTGCTACAAATAGTATTTCTTAAAGTAAGTTATTTTCTGTGGCATCCCTTAAGGGATTTCCAAAAAATACATAGACCCAATTTTGTGAAACCTTCGAGGTTTTGAAAACCTCGAAGGTTTTTCCCTGGTATTTAGTTTTTTTGAAGTCCCTAATACCATTGCCTGAGTTTGTTGAAGGCAGTATTTAGTATTTACGGTTGCTTTTTAAAGCTCAGGCAATCATTCCCGTCTATTGATTATTGGAAATCGCCTAAAAGAAAGTTGAGCATCGCGTTAATAACTCATGTTACACACAATGCTTCCAAAAGCTTGATTCTTCAATCCTCTAATATTTTTTAGAAGCACGATATCTCCCTCCCCCTAACCCCCTCCCGCTGGGAGGGGGGACGGCTCGGTGGTATTTCGTGGGCGATTAGCAATAAACGGTGATTAATATTCTCGGGCACTGAGGTCGTTCAATGGGATTGCTTCTATGAGTAATGGGCAACGGGAATTTAATAATGGGTAAGTTTGACCAAAAACTAATAAATACCACATATTTTATTGAATGGTTCCTGTTAAAAAAAAACCTTTCCTTAATATCCTAGAACCAATCCCATTGAACGACCCCAGTGCCTATTCTCGTTTTTGCCAAACAATAACAAAACACCATTGAGCCGTCCCCCCTCCCAGCGGGAGGGGGTTAGGGGGAGGGAGATATCGTGCTTCTAAAAAATATTAGGGTTAAGGGAATTTTTCTGGTTGAAGCACTGTGCGTAACATGAGTTAATAAACAATTTATGACTATTGTCAGTATAGAAAAATTATATTTTGTCTGTCAACTTTCCAAAAATTTCTTGTGTGATAACGCAAGCTGAGTTTCACCATTCACCATTAGCGAATATTAATACATACCTAATTTCTTTTCTAAGTAGTGAATATTGATGCCGCCGGCTTGAAATGCCGCATCAGTCAGTAATGTTTTATGTAATGGCACGTTTGTTTTGATGCCATCTATGATGATTTCATCCAAGGCGATTCTCATTCGAGCTATGACAGAATCACGGTTATCACTGTAAACAATGAGTTTGCCAATCATCGAATCATAGTAAGGTGGGACGCGATAGCCACTGTAAATATGCGTATCGACACGCACGCCAGGGCCACCAGGGGCATGATAGCGAGAAATAACGCCCGGAGATGGGAGAAAACTATCGGGGTCTTCGGCATTGATGCGGCATTCTATAGCATGTCCATGTAAAATAATATCATCTTGTTTATAATTCAAAGGTTTTCCAGCGGCAATTTGTAATTGTTCACGAACAATATCAATACCAGTGATTAATTCTGTGACCGGATGCTCGACCTGTAAACGAGTATTCATTTCAATAAAATAAAATTTTCCATTTTCATAAAGAAATTCAAAAGTACCAGCACCACGATAACCTATCTCTCTACAGGCTTGGGCACAGCGTTCTCCCATTTCTTGACGCTGCGTTTCCATTAAACCGGGGGCTGGAGCTTCTTCTATCATTTTTTGATGGCGACGCTGCATAGAACAGTCACGTTCACCTAAATGAATGGCATTACCATAACTATCTGCTAAGACTTGAAATTCTATATGACGTGGATTTTCAAGATATTTTTCCATATAGACTTGATCATTCCCAAACGCCGCTGCTGCTTCACCGCGAGTTAAAGAAATGGCGTTAGCCAGACTGGCTTCGCTACGCACGACACGCATACCCCGTCCCCCCCCCCCCCCCGCGGCTTTAATAATAACCGGATAGCCAATTTCGTGTGCCAACTGTAAATTATGTTCTACATCCTCTTCATCAATGACACCATCAGAACCAGGAACACAAGGAACGCCGGCTTTTTTCATCGACTCAATCGCAGAGACTTTATCTCCCATTAAACGAATGGTTTCTGGGCGCGGCCCAATAAAGATAAAGCCACTTTTTTCAACTTGTTCAGCAAAATCAGCATTTTCCGATAAAAAGCCATAGCCGGGGTGGATAGCCACCGCATCAGTCACTTCGGCAGCACTGATGACGGCTGGAATATTCAGATAGCTATTGGCGGAAGGGGGTGGGCCAATACATACTGATTCATCTGCTAGTCGCACATGCTTGAGTTCACGGTCTGCGGATGAATGGACTGCTACTGTTTTAATGCCCATTTCTCGACATGCTCTTAAAATTCTTAGGGCAATTTCGCCTCGATTGGCGATAACGACTTTAGACAGCATGCATTTACCTCTTTTCAGTTATCAGTTATCAGTTATCAGTTATCAGTTATCAGTTATCAGTTATCAGTTATCAATTATTAATTATTAATTATCGTTATCCAGAGGATAAGCCAAAAAAAATGATATAAATATCAAAGAAATCCCAGTTCGATTTGAACTGGGATTTCTCGTGAATTCCAAAATTGGCCCTATTTACTATTTGCTAAATTATTCAATAATAAATAACGGTTCACCATATTCTACCGGGGCACCGTTATCAACTAAAACTTTAATAACCACGCCAGCTTTATCAGCCGTAATTTGATTAAGGATTTTCATGGCTTCAATGATACACAAAGTATCTCCCTCATTAACCATTTGTCCTTCTTCAACAAACGCTTTGCTGGTCGGAGTAGGGGAACGGTAAAATGTACCCACCATTGGTGAAATGATGGTATGTCCCTCCACTTCCTTAACGGTTGACTCAGAGTGTGAAGGAGAGAACATTGCCGACGGTGGCGCTGACAAGGGTGATGCCGTTTGGGGCAAAACTACCGGTGCAGAACTTGAATAACGACTAATACGTACTGAGTCTTCACCTTCGTGGATTTCTATCTCGGCTATACCTGAAGTTTCAATGAGTTCTATAAGCTGTTCAATTTTTTGAATATCCATGAATCTACCTCGAATTTGACAAAATAGAGAGTGTGGCTTGCAAAGCCAAGGAATATCCTTGCGCCCCAAGTCCGCTGATGGTACCAACGGCGATATCCGAAAAATAGGAATGGTGCCGAAAAGGTTCACGGGCATACACATTGGATAAATGGACTTCAATAAAAGGAATAGCAATTGCTAACAAAGCGTCACGCAAGGCAACACTGGTATGGGTAAAAGCCGCCGGATTGATTATAATAAAGTTAACCTTTTCCTTTCCTGCGGTATGAATTTTTTCGATTAATTGGTATTCCGCATTACTCTGAAAAGTCGTGAGCGTATGACCGGCTGTTTGTGCCATAAGGACAAGCTGTTCATTAATGTTTGCCAAGGTATTTTTACCATAGTGCGTTGGTTCACGCTCACCCAATAAATTGAGATTAGGACCATGTAGCACAAGTATTTTAAACATTTTTAATTAAGTTAAGTTGGAATTGAAAATTGGATATTTAAAGGGTGTACAATAGCACAATTTGAATCTGATGAGACGGGTTGTGTGACTGAGGACGTGATTAAAAGTGTATTTTGAGTCAATTTCTTGGTTGAAGTCCAATCTAGGCAAAAGTTTCTCCGAAACTTTTGCTAGATTATTTATTTTGGATGGCTATCCTCGCTTTTGTAGGGACTACCCTTTTAATGACATCCTTTACTAACGAATGAAGAATAACAACAGAACTCTATTGTGAAATTTAAATGATAACAATTAATTATAAATAATAGGTTAACAAAATGGCAGTGGAAATTCCCGAAATTAATGGATTTTGTATCAATTGCCTTCATCAAAAAGGACATCGTTCATTATGCCCACAATGCGGTTATGACGAGCGTCATTACAAAAACCATCCTTTGTACCTTAAACCAAGAACGTTATTACAAAATCAATATGTTATAGGATTAACACTTGGACAAGGCGGTTTTGGTGTCACTTATCTTGGACAAGATTTGTGGTTGCAGAAAAAAGTCGCTATTAAAGAATACTTACCAGCAACTCTTGCCACTCGTGATGTCCAAACTTCAACCATTATCCCACTCAAAAAACAAGAAAATACTTTTAATCAAGGTTTACAATTATTTATTGAAGAGGCTCGCAATCTGGCTAAATTTGATCATCCTAATATTGTAAGAGTCATTAATTTTTTTGAAGAAAATCAAACCGGTTATATGGTAATGGATTATTTAGAAGGTTTAAATCCAATTGACTTTCTTAAGAAAACCGGTGGACAGTTATCCGTCGATGAGGCATTAACTATTATTTTACCTATTTTGGATGCCTTAGCGGAAATCCATGCCCAAAAAATTTATCATCGTGACATTTCCTTACAAAATATTCGTATTTTAACCACTGGTATACCGGTTTTAATTGATTTTGGTGCTGCGCGATATGTTGTTGGAGAACAAAGCCATAGCTTGGATTTGGTACTTAAACATGGCTATTCGCCACTAGAACAGTATTCTGGTAAAGGTAAAATTGGACCGTGGACTGATATTTATGCGTGTGGTGCTTTATTATATTTAATGATTACCGGCACATTGCCTTCAGCAGCGACCGATCGATTTTGTGAAGATAATTTGACCACACCCATTTCTATGGGGATAGAAATAGCGACGACAACTAATGATGCCATTATGCGGGCACTCGCTATGAAATTTGAGGACCGTTTTCAAACGATTCAAGACTTTAAAATGGCTTTACAAAAACAATTGCCGGTAACTGTCAATACTATATCGGTTGCCTCGCCATTACCGATTCAACCTCGCGTATTTACCTATCAAGCTCATCATCCGCCGAAAAAAAATTGGTCCGTAATAACAGCAACACTATTGTTTTTATTGGCAATCGGGATAAGTTTATTCTTTTATTTTCAAAATCAACTATTTTCTATCAAACCGTTATGGTCACAAGCGCAGGTTTTATGGAAAACTCAAATATTAATGATATCAGCGAATGATGATACTAATAAAAATCAGCAGAAACAGCCTGAAAATGTGCCATCACCGGTAGATGATGGGACTGAGAAAAATCAGCAACAGCTTTCAAAAAATGCACTGTCTGACGCACAAATTAAAATTAAGCAATTTAAAATGGCTGAACATTATCAACAATTAGCCATGAAAGCTCAACAACAAGGTGAATGGAAAGAAAGCTTAACAATCATTCAACAAGGTTTGCGAATCATGCCCACATTTGCACCTTTGCTTGCTTTAGAACAAAGTGTCAAAGCACTTATGCTAGAACAACAAAAAGTTAAAGACAATCAAATCAAGCAATTACTGAATCAAGCTACCCAATATTTATCAATGTCACAACTTCAAGCTGCTTATGCTATATATCAAGAAGTTTTAACTATTCAACCTAATAACTCATTAGCAGACATGGGACTTCAACAAGTGGCAGAAAAATATAGGCAATTGGCGCAAATCTCTGATGATGCAATTTCGACTCGTTTATCTTTTATTAACAAAGGTGTGAGCTTATTTCCTCATCATCAAGGTTTACTTACCTTAAAAAAAGCATTATTAGAGAAAAAATTCGCTCAACAACGTGGATTGGAGGAAAAACAAGCCCTTAAACGACAAATAACCGAATGGCTAAAAAAAGCAGAACTTCAATTAGTCGCATTACGTTTAACGACTCCCAAAGGAGATAATGCTTATGAGACTTACCAAAAAATATTTGCCCTAGACCCGAATCATCCAAAAGCACAAGCAGGGTTGATAAAAATTGCCGATCAATATGAACAATTAGCCCGTATTAAACGAAATAATTGGCAAAAAAATTTGGCATTAATTGAAAAAGGGTTAACAGTATTACCTACCCACGTTGGTTTAAGGCTCCTTCATCAAAAAATTATTGGGCAAAAAATGCAACGTATGACAAAACTTCCCTCTTTAGCAAGTGCAAAAAGTCCTTCTCTATCGCAATCCCAAGCAAAAATAGATTCTCATCCTATTCAACAAAAAAGACGAGAAAGGCAAGAAAGGCGAGAAAATTTTGTCACTATATCTCCGAAGGATACAGAGGTAAAAAATCTTCCCCTACCCACAAAAGGAGAGAAGTTGAGGGATTCTTCGTTTTCCCGTTTAGGAGAAGGCAGAGGAGGAGTTGGGACACACCGGAAATATCTGGGGACTGAGAGGAAGGAAATTGAGGTAAAAAAAGCGCCTAAACCGGACACCGGTAGAAAAAATTCTGTCATAGATCACAAAAATTCTGTGTCGGATAACACCGTACTTTATATATTAAGTCAAGCTCAGCAATACCTTGACAAGACAGAATTTGAAACAGCCTATCAACTTTATCAAAATGTATTGCGTATTGAACCAAACAACATGGCAGCGAAAAATGGCTTACAGCAAATTGCTCGCCATTATGAACAATTAGCAAAATTACAACGTAAACAAGGTCATTTACAAGATAGTTTATCTCTTATTAAAAAAGGCTTAGCGATATATCCCACACAAAATTTATTGGCATTGCAAGTAGAAATTATTCGTCGTTTAAACGAAAAAACGCTAACCAAAACCCATACACCACACCTCATTTTTACTCCCTCATTTTAAGAAGAAAGGGGAAAGGGGAAAGGAGTCAGGCTATAGCCATCAAGATAAATTTTGGCTTGCTCAAAAATATTGTTTTTTTAAACACTCAATTCCCCTTCTTAGGCGATTTCTATCAATAAATATACCGGTATGAAAGAAAGGGCTGTGCAGTATGAGCTTTTTTTAACCAGGATTTTTATGTTTATGATCTCTCCCTCCCCCTAACCCCCTCCCGCTGGGAGGGGGGACAGTCCAGTGCCATTTTACTATTGGTTAGCTAAGTACTGAACCATAAATTTTCAGGTATGATGAATTTTGAGTATATTTTATTACTATTTCGGTGGGCAACAAAAAGACGTTACCCACCCTACAAAATACCTGAAAATTTGTGCTTCAGTACTTAGGAATGAATACGAAATAACTTCCCGATAACCTCCCCCAACCCCTCCTTCTCAAGGAGGGGAGTTCCCCCACCTTACGAAGGAGGGGGCTAGGGGGTGGTTAAAATAAAACCAGGAAGTTATTTCGTGACCATTCCTTATAACAAGATAGATAAAATCAAATACAGTCAAAATATTGTTTTTAAAAATATTTAATAACTCTCGTTTTAGCTAAAGATAGCAAAATGGCACGGCGCGGTCCCCCCTCCCAGCGGGAGGGGGTTAGGGGGAGGGCAGGGTGGAGGCCTAAAAAATACCTCAAAAAAAAAGCTCATACTGCACACCCTAGCGTAAAGCCCGGTATTTTTTTATCAGAAATCACCTTAACCTATTCACCATTCGCTAAATCATGAAACATACTTTTCATCCACTTATCTTGACAATCATTTTCTTATTATCAGCACCTAGCTGCCTTGCCCAAGAAAATTGGATTATTCCCAATTTTTTTATTTCTTCAAGAAATTTTGAATATTCTATTTTTAATGGCAACGTCCGTGGGCATATTACTTCACTAGGAGGGGGGGTGACTGGTATTTATCACCGCTTTTACATTGACTTTAAAGGTGAAAGAAATATCGCTACTAAAGAAGAATCTATTATTAATGAGTTATACAATACTATCGAATTTGAACGTACCGATTTTGCTACAACAATAGGTTATGCGGTCAACGACTCTATCAGCACTTTTATTGGCTACAAATATGGCAAATCTACGCTGATTGAATTAGAACCTTCTCCCTTTGCGGGTGCTAAAACTAGTTTAGAAGGGAAAGGATTATTTATTGGGGCAGGTGGTGGATGGCCGGTAAAAACTTGGGGAACTTTCTCATTTAGTGCCGCCTACGCCAAAATGCTTGCTAACTATGACACCTATTCCATTGGTACCACTGAAGGTGACGTGCAAGGTACCAGTTTAAACATTAAATGGAAAGCACCCATCACAGAAAAAATTTATTATGATTTTTCAGTGATGCGTCACGACTATTACTATGAAAACTTTCCCAAAATTAATTTCGATATTTCAGAACAAATCTTAACATTCCAATTAGGACTGTCGTATCGATTTTAGATTAAGTCAGACATCTTTAGACGAAATTTAGGAATGTGCCTGAAATAAAACCGGCAACTAAACCTAACAGGTTTTAGAAACCTGTCAGGTTGACTCAACATTTGGGTAAATTATTTCATGTACATTCCTTAATTAAAACCATTCTTCAGAAAACTTCTCATTTACTTGAACATATCCTTGATTTAGGTGGAAGGTGGGCAACAAAAAGACGTTGCCTACCCTACAAGATTTCTCCCTAATTTAAACATCTTGAAGGTGGGTAACAAAAAACCGTTGCAGTCCTAACATGAGCTAATTTCAGGTATTATTAAATTCTCATTCCTTAGTTTGAAAATGACTTAAATAATATGAACCAATTTCAATTACTTCAAAGTCGCCGTTTTTTACCATTGTTTGGTACTCAGTTTTTGGGCGCGTTTAATGATAATGTTTATAAGAATGCGTTAATTATCCTGATTATTTTTCAGGGTAGTACGTTGTATGGTATTGATACTAATATTATTGTGACGTTAAGTGCCGGTATTTTTATTTTGCCGTTTTTTTTATTTTCGGCGACTGCGGGACAATTAGCTGACAAATATGAAAAGTCTCTATTGATTCGACGCATTAAAATGCTTGAAATTATTATCATGTCTTTTGCGGTTGTCGGATTTTACTTAGAAAGTGTGACGTTGTTGATCCTGTTGTTATTTTTGATGGGAACGCAATCGACATTATTTAGTCCGCTTAAATATAGTATTTTGCCACAACATTTAGAAGAACGAGAATTAACCGGTGGTAATGGTTTGTTGAGTATGGGGACTTTTTTAGCGATTTTGCTAGGTACTATTTTGGGCGGTATTTTAATATCAATAAAACCTTATGGACCATTTTTCATTGCTGGTATCGTTATGATTCTCGCTATATTAGGTTTTCTGGTGAGTCTATTGATTCCAAAAGCGTTACCAGCTAATTCTACCATCGAAATGAATTGGAATATCGCTAGTCAAACGTTCAAAATCATAAAATATGCCCGCGAAAATCGCAGTGTATTTATTGCCGTGCTTGCAATCAGTTGGTTTTGGTTTGTGGGAGCCACGTATTTGTCACAAGTGCCCGCTTACAGTAAAAGCATTCTTGGTAGTGATAATCAAGTGGTGACTTTGTTGTTGGCGATGTTTTCGGTGGGGATTGGATTGGGTTCGTTGTTGTGTGAAAAGCTGTCGAAGGGAAAAATTGAGTTGGGCTTAGTGCCGTTAGGGGCAATAGGAATTACGTTATTTTCCATTGATATTTATTTGGCCAGTCAACATTTTGTGGCACTGTCATTACCTCAAGGCGAGATGAATGCGTCGCAATTTTTAGCTATTTCAGGTAGTTGGCGGGTATTGATGGATTTGGTTTTGATTGGATTATTTGGTGGATTTTATGTGGTTCCTTTAAGTGCAACTATACAGTATCGTAGTAATCCTGATTATCGGGCTCAAATTATTGCAGCGAGTAATATTTTCAATGCCTTATTTATGGTGGGTTCAGCACTTGCGACAGTTGGATTGTTATATTTTGGCTTTAATATTCCTGACATTTTTTTAAGTTTGGGTGTTTTGAGTGTTGTGGTCATCGGCATACTATTCTGGTTATTACCTGAATTTGTAGAATGCTTTATATTATATGGTTCAAAAATAATAAATTCGCGGTAACGTACTGCACTGGAGTTCAAAGCGCAGCTTTGTGCCAAAAAAAATAAAGCTGCACTTTGAATTCCAGCACGTTTCACTCTGTGTTCTTACAATACCTTCCCTAATCTCTCCCAAAAAATCCAATTCCCTAAGTATAATTTTTTGAAACCAAATCGTTTGTGAACAAAACAATATGACAACACATCAAATTGAATTAGATACTGAAACCGAAAACTTATTGCAAAACCTTTCATTAAATCCAAAAATCTGTCGTTAACTTTTCTAAAAATATCATTTCTTGAAGAAATAATATTTTTGACTCATTTCAAATCAAAAATTTCTCTCAAAAAATCCAAAAATCTGTCGTTAACTTTTCTAAAAATATCATTTCTTGAAGAAATAATATTTTTGATTCATTTCAAATCAAAAATTTCTCTCAAAAAATCCAAAAATCTGTCGTTAACTTTTCTAAAAATATCATTTCTTAAAGAAATAATATTTTTGACTCATTTCAAATCAAAAATTTCTCTCAAAAAATCCAAAAATCTGTCGTTTTATTATTTAGGTAAACCAAAATCTTTTCACTTTTCTGAAAATACAAAAAATAATATTTTTTCTTCAATATCAAATTATTATGAATATAAAGCCATTTATTAATTTTATTAGTTTTCATCACCGAGCCCTTGGCGGAATTTTAGCAATAATTTATATCTTTATGATTTTATTTATATTAATAGAATTTCCACCAATAGAAACCGTAAATTCCAAAGACACACAAGAACAATTTTTAAATATAGAAGAATTTGCCAAAGTCATAAAAAAAATCGTGACAGTGACGTGAAAATTTTTCTCAAAAAATCAGAAACGCTGTCGTTATATAAGATGAGTACCATAAATTTGTCTGAATCAGGATTTGCCAGATTTTCAGGATAAGTATTTTGACTTTCATCGTTTTTATCCTGCAAATCCTGCAAATCCTGAAAATCCTGATTCAGACAAAAAAATCTCAAAAAATCAGAAACGCTGTCGTTATATAAGATGAGTACCACAAATTTATTTGAATCAGGACTTACAAGATTTATAAGATTTGCTCTTGCTTCGCTTCATTACTTTAGTTTTTAGACAAAGATACAACACAAATGTGACACACCATCCAATCAAAATGCAACGAAATTGTACTTTAAATGTCACATCGACTCAATTTACCATAACACCATATTGATAAATGTATATATATGTAGGGTAAGTTAAATCCACCCAAATGTTTTGGAGATAAATAATGACCTCTCTTACTGTTCAAGAAAAAATAACCTATTTACCGCCTCACATACTGAGAGAGTTAGAAGACTACCTAGATTTTTTGTTACACAAACATCATTTGCCGATCACAATGATTCAAACAACCCCCATCGACTTATTTGGAATTAGTCGTGATGAGATAAAAACTACTGGAGATATTATTAGCCCGTTGGAGGTGGAATGGGAAGCGATGAAATAATTGTCATGGATACACACGCGACTGAATTTGGCGATAGTTTATGATCAGCAAGTGATTGAAAGCATCGTGAGCGTGAGTGAAACCGGTTTAGCAGCGGATACCAACTTTGTCTATCACGATGATGGTAATGGTATTCTTCGAGTTTACAAGCCTTCGATCCCAATACCTGCGAAATCGTTATCGAAGCGGCCCTTCCAACCGCCAACTTTAATGACATAGAAGGCATCGCATTACCGGTTGACGCTTGTATTCAATAAACCAAAGCCAACGGCTAAAGCCGTTGTCTAACAGCTCAAGTCGGCTAAAGCCCAATACCCGTGAATGAAATTTTTAAGTGCTTGAAAAAATCGGTTCAAATTTTTGGGAGCTTATCAGTTGAACTCATAAGTGAAGCGGGTTTTCATGTCAATTTGGAAATTTCATTCACGGGTATTGGGCTTTAGCTGACTTGAGCTTTTAGCCTTGAGATTTATCTCAAGGCATTGTTTTTCGTTCCAACGCTAGGAAATGATATGTCTTATGGCAAATTTAAATCAGTCGAAGAAGTCGCCACAAAATTTGATATTGAAGTTGCAGATAGAACGCCATTTATAGAAGAAAGGCCCCTTGAAGTTTTGGAGGCTTTTCTTATTAGGATAACAAAAAATTTAAACGATGATACCAACTACATTACGGAATTTGCCATTTGCGACGCAATTATCAGACCTATTTTGGATATCGTGGCAGACAATTATCACTTAAAAGTCTGGTCACATGTACCTTACAATGTCGATGAAGAACAAGGACTGGTGGGAGAACCTGATTATTTAATTGCACCTAAAACAAAATATGGCGCAATGGCAAGACCCTCGCTTTGTGTCATCGAAGCCAAAAAAGATGACTTTGATGAAGGATGGACACAAGCGTTATCTGAAATGGTGGCTTCATCTATACTGGGGGCCCCTATCTGTTATGGCATCGTGACGACTGGCGCAATCTGGCAATTTGGCAAACTAGAAAGCGGCGTTTTTGTCATCGATCCCAGGTATCTATCCGCCACCACAGAATTGCAACGGGTATTTAACACCATCCATTGGATATTTCATGAAATCTCATCACTAATGAGTACAACGAATTGACGAAATAAACGAATAAACCCAAAAAAATTTGAAAAAATATCCTGACATTTTTCGAGAACGCTGTCGTTATATAAGATGAGTACCACAAATTGGTCTGAATCAGGATTTACAAGATTTCCAGGATTTTCAGGATAAGTATTTTGACTTTCATCTTTTTTATCCTGCAAATCCTGATTCAGACAAAAAAAATCTCAAAAAATCGGAAATGCTGTCGTTATATAAGATGAGTACCACAAATTGGTCTGAATCAGGATTTACAAGATTTGCCAGATTTTCAGGATAAGTATTTTTGACTTTCATCTTTTTCATCCTGTAAATCCTGATTCAGACAAAAAAATCTCAAAAAATCAGAAACGCTGTCGTTATATAAGATGAGTACCACAAATTGGTCTGAATCAGGATTTTCAAGATTTGCCAGATTTTCAGGATAAGTATTTTGACTTTCATCTTTTTTATCCTGAAAATCCTGATTCTGACAAAAAAATCTCAAAAAATCGGAAATGCTGTCGTTAAAAATTGTCTGAATCAGGATTTACAAGATTTCCAGGATTTTCAGGATAAGTATTTTGACTTTCATCGTTTTTATCCTGCAAGTTAAACTCAACCCCTTATGTCGCCATAAGGGACTGGTCTTCAAAACCGTGCGTGAGACTTTCACCTCACACGGCTTCTCTATTAATGATTTTCCAAAATCATTAGG
>Ga0233403_10000121_pt1 | contig 33296 bp, 26 predicted proteins | sample Na_oxic_1_MG_FD_179866 | JGI IMG/M metagenome (GOLD analysis project Ga0233403, IMG submission 179866) | Seawater microbial communities from Saanich Inlet, British Columbia, Canada - Na_oxic_1_MG | ecosystem: Environmental > Aquatic > Marine > Inlet | place: Canada: British Columbia | collected...
ACGCATAAACGCACGCAAAAGTTATTATGCGAACTTAGCGGTTGGTGTACTAGTGATAATGCTAAAAAACGGCAAACGACTTTTTCCAGTGGCATGTAAAAGTTTTTGGCTCATGTTGCTAAATACTGAAAACTTCGGAAAATTCTGTCAGTCATTTTAGATGGTGCATATCCACGTAAGTCATTGAATTCATTAGAGGCGAAAAAGTTCTCCGGAGTTTTCAGTAAATAGGTGAAATAGTCAAAAAAAAGAATTAAATCAATAATTTAAAAGTGCATTAATTTAAAAGTGCATTCCACCTAGATGAGCCAAGGTTTTTTTCAGTCGTTGATTAAAAAAATATCGGGTCAGTGAAAATAATTACCTTAATTATCAATTTGTTGCATATACAGTCAAAATTGATTGTTGCAAAAAAAAATAACATAAAACTTAAACATCAAGTATCCAAGAAAAGAAACATTGGCTGTGCAATTATAGTTTTTGCTGTCATAAAATTTAATTGAACTTTTCTATTGACGAAGGGGGACAATTAAAAAGACATTGCCCACCCGACATAAAAGTTTAATTTGTAACCGTGTGCAGTATATATCACCTGTTTATATATCTATCACACCGAAATTCAATCAGCTATTGCTTCCTCAACTGGTACGCCTAAAGGGTTGAGTTCCGCATCGCGCAGCCCTACTAAAACGCTCTCCCCAGATGTTGCCACACGCAATTCACCATAACGCGCATTGTTATAGTATTTCGCGTGTCCTTCCTGAAAGAAAAAGCTCTCAGCACCTAGCCGAATGCCACGCTGTCGTTGACGAAAATGCAGTAGCAATTCATTCTTATCAAGAACGGTTCCTTCTTCATAAACTCTTGAAAAACGAGCGACTTTTTTATCATCCCATACTATCACAAGATAACCGTCTTTGTCAATTTTTTTTAACTCAGGCACAGTGGCGATGCGATAGCGCAATACCATATAATCTCCCTGCATGAGGGAACGTGGATCACGGGGTGCAAGTTTCAAAAATACCGTCATGCCTTCAGCAAGTAGTTGTTCCTTTTTATAAATTTCAAAATTAACCCCTGCCAGCACAACCCCTGCGATAGCAAATACTAATAGACGACGCATTATAATTGCTCCCCTTTTGACAGTGGAAATACATACTTAAATACAAAACGCAACATCAGTAATACCAACCCCGCGCTCATTAGTGTCATCGATTTCATCAATAAAGTGATATTTAAGTGGTAGTAAAAAGCCACGAAAAATACTGTGAGGAAAATAAGACTGAGTCCCATTAAAACACGGTTGCCCCGCTGAAATCCTAACAACAGCACAATGATAGCAGCTATAATGCCGGGGCTTTGATAGAGCAAAAGGGCGACGATCAGGGAACCTATAATAATAGCCATGCTCTCTTTTGATGAAATCGGGCGATTGTTGACATATAGGAGATGGTATTCTAATAGCAATAGAACCACCACTAAGCCGATGGTTGAATACCACCAACTGATGATAGGAATAACTTTTGCTTCTGGTAAGATAGAAAAAAGCAAGATTGTTTGCAAGGCGATGACAAAACCATACCCCAAAGGCTTATAGAGGGATGCCATGATTTCATTCGTCAGGTGATTGGGTTCGGCTATCCAGTACCAAACGGCACCCGCTGCCAACAGCACTATCAAGGCATGAATACCTTGGTAAAGTTTAAAGTCATAGAGTAGCACGATAGCCGCTATTGTAGCGAAGATAACGCCCAAAAAGCGAATGATACCATCCCGATAAAAGCTAATCAGCAAGATTTCCAAAAACCATGCCGCTAATGCCGCGATTGCCACATTTTTTGTTTTTCCACCAATGCCAAAAATAAACAAGATTTGACCCGTTAAATTGAGAGCCAAAGCTAATTGATTGATAAATAAGGACTTTTTTGGAAAAAGATGCAAAACAACGGTACCAATGATTAATAGGATACCTAAGACAATAGCTGATAAGGGTGACTGAAGCAAATCCATAGCGGCGAGAAAACCAATAAACGGTATAACGGCTATCCAAGCACTAACCCCAATCAAGACACTGACAAACCAAGGCGTGTCAGGTTCATCGGAGTTGCTCTTCAATGAGTCAGCAATTTTCGTCTGATCGGAAGATTTCAACAGGTTTTGCGTGATCAATTCCTCAATGACAATACGCAAGCTAAATTGTTCCGTCATTTTTTAAGCCTCCTTTGCAATGTGTAATAGCCACTTTGTTGCTAAGTACGCTTGCCCGATGATAGCAAGGGCTATAACTAGCAAAGTCAATGCGTTTATTGGGAGTAATTTGACAATAAAAGTCGTCAGGGCTATTATCACACCCAATAGGCAAACCGCTAGCAGTAATAAATCGTGCCTTTGACGGCTGTAATACCATAAACAAAAGGCTGTCAAACCGAGATATAGTAGTGCTGCGATAGGTAATAGCGAATTTGCTCTGAAGTGCCTAAACTCAATAATCGCTTCTAAGGTAGGGATCATAATAATAGTCAAGGCAGCGCAAAAAATAACCACGCCGAGCCAGTAGCCTTTTAACCAAGTGACACTTTGTCGATAAGTATATTCCCAAACAGTCATCGCCACGCCGTTGAGCAGAAACAGTAATAAAAACAAAGCTGTCTCGCCTCCGTACTGACGTGAATCAATCACTTGTTCCCAGTAGAGAATAAGGCTTAGATTGAACAAAACGAGTAATAAGAACCAGAGGGGCGCGAAAGCACCCATTAGCACCCAAGGGATAATTAAAATAGCCCAAATCAGAAATAGAGTAAAATTATCTGCCCCTGTTTGGTAAGTTTGACCATATACTGCCAACAATGCACCGACTAATACGGCGGCAGCCAGTAAAGCCGCTTGGCCTGATAAATGTTCAAGCCCCCGCAATGATGCGAAGACTGCCGTACCCAGTATACCCACTTGGAGCAAACCGAATTTTTCAAAACGATTCATATCAGCCCAGTTGAAGGCAAAGAAAAAGATAATGCCTGCCAGTAGCGTCGTTACACCAAGAAATAATAGCATTTTATCAAGAAAATGCCGCCAAGCTTTCGCATCAGGAACAATACCAATCCGACGCAAGGCGTATTCTAGTGCGGGTTCTGTCAAATAGTACCTCCGCGTAAGGATGCAAAGGCAATTAGGGGTTGTAGGGATATCTAGTGAATTAGGTGGCATAAGGTATATAATTGTGCATTTTAAAATCAATGATTTATAATAGAGTCCAAAACTTTAGCTTTAGGGAATCTTTATAATGGAGTCCAAAGCTTTAGCTTTAGGGAATCTTTATAATGGAGTCCAAAGCTTTAGCTTTAGGGAACCTTTGCCAAAGCTGAAGCTTTGGACTCCAATTTAATAAGAAGATAGGCTTTGGAAGAGTTCAAACCATATTAGCAAGCAACATAAGAACAGTAATACTAGCCACAACAATCCAACTGATTTTGTCGGTTAAAGCAAATTGTACGGGATCATCCAACATTTTCTGACGATGGGCTAAAAACCAAACACGACTTATCCAATATAACAAAATCGGGCAAATCAGCCAGAGAATATGTGGCGAAGAGTAAAGCATTTTAACCTGTTCGTGGTTAATATACAACGCAAATACCAATACCGCAAGATAACCATTTGTTGGTCCCATACTGGCTATCATCTCTATATCACCTACTTCATAGCTACGATGCTTAATCACTTTTTGGTCTGTCAGTTGCAATAATTCGACATAGCGTTTGAGAAAGGCCAAACTCAGAAACATAAACAGGGAAAAAGCCAATAACCATGAAGAAATCGTGATGGAAACCGCGACACCCCCTGCTAATATCCGATGAGTGTATAACCCTGCTAAGACAAGAACATCTACGAAGAGCTTTTGCTTGAGGTAAAGGGAATAAGTTATTGTTATTAAAAGATATAAAGCGAGCATACCCGTAAAATTAAGGGGTAAGCACAATAGCGAAATGGAAAAACTTAAAATGACTAAACTAACAAAGAAAAATAAACCATACGGTATCGGCACCCGCCCTGAGGCAAAAGGACGATATTTTTTTGAGGGATGAATGCGATCTGCGGCTAAATCTAATAAATCATTTAAGACATAGCCCGATGAGGCAATGAGACTAAAAGCAATAAAAGCCAGTAAGGTATCTCCCAATTTGCTTAAATCAAATAATTGGTGAGCTAAGAACAGTGGCAAAAAAATGAGCACATTTTTGCTCCACTGATGAGGGCGTAATGCTTTTAACCAATCCCATAAAGTGCTTTGAGGGGATGAAAATATTCTATCAGGTGGGCAAGTGAACTGTTTGAGCAAGGCACGGCTGGGTGTCACTAAAAAGGCTTCATGGGCATCACGCAAAATCGGTAAGTCAGCACGGGAATCGCCGATATAATCATACGTCTTAAAACGTTGTTTAAGGGCATCACGTTTAGTCGCCCCTTTCATATTAGTATGTGCATCGCTTGCGATAACAACATCAAACAGTTTTAAATGATCAGCAACCGCTTGGGCAATTGTTTGATGAGCCGCCGTCGCTAATACTAGCATACGTCCCTTCTTTTTTTCATGCCGTAAAAATGTTAAAACATTTTCATGGTAGGGGAGATTCGCCACGTCTAGCGTAATATGTTGGGCAATCTGATGTTTGAAGTGGGCTTTACCCTGTTTGAGCCATTTAGGTAGTCGGAAAATCATTAAGAAATGATGTCTTAACAATAACAATAGACTTTCCCATAGCGTATCTGTGCCTATTAATGTACCATCTAAATCGACACATAAAGGTTTGGAAGAGAGCTTAGAATTTATCATTTTTCAACTTTGGTAAGACGACGACATTATGAACGATGAACGATCACTTGCTAAAAAAGCGAGTTTTGCAAGAAGCTCAAAGAAAAGAAAAAATTGTGTATAATGCTCCCTTCAATAGCAAATATTTAAAACTCGACTATCAAGTTTTTGACGTTATTTAGCTTTGCAGCAATCAATGTTTGAGTCTTCAGACATGCAACTCTCTGATTTTTAAGGAAATAAGAAAATTAAGTTTTTAGGCACTCAAATAATATTTTATTTAAAATCAATAGCTTATAAAAAACTTGAGAGCCGAGTAAAAGCGGTCCACTTTTTGGATTATTAATATGATTGGCACTGGGGTTGTTGTTGAATGGGATTTTTCAGAAAATGACGAAATGAAAAGACTAACAATAAGGATGAATATTATTGGCATACTGCCATAACTTATTGATTTTATTAATTTTAAAACGATACGACCCCAGTGCCCCACCCATAAGTACTGAAATAACTGATAACTGAAATAACTGATATGGCTAAAGAAGAAAGTATTGAAATGGAAGGTATCGTCTCAGATACCTTGCCTAATACCATGTTTCGTGTCAAATTGGAAAATGGTCACACTGTCACCGCCCATATTTCGGGGCGGATGCGTAAACATTATATCCGCATTTTAACTGGTGATAAAGTCACCGTGCAATTAACTCCTTATGATCCAACAAAGGGTCGTATAGTTTATCGATCCCGTTGACCCTATGTTAATTAAGGTGCTGGCGAATATCAGCCAACAGCCCCACGCTCGCCGCTTCGACTAAATCTAGCACCCGTTCAAAACCCTTGTCTCCCCCATAATAGGGATCGGGTACTTCTCGTACACCTAAATGGGGCGCAAAGTCAAGGAATAAATGCAGCTTGTGTGTTTGCTCTTGCGGACACCATTTTTTTAAATGCCAATAATTATCCTTATCCATTGCTAATAGATAATCAAACTGCGCAAAATCATCCTTTTCTACTTGGCGAGCGCGTTGTCCATCCAAATGAATTCCCCTTGTACGAGCCGCCTCACGGGAACGTGAATCCGGTGATTCTCCGATATGATAAGCATGTGTACCAGCAGAATCAATGTGAATTTGGTTCGCGAATCCTTCTTTTTTTACCAAATCCGTAAATACCCCCTCCGCAGTGGGGGAGCGGCAAATATTGCCCATACAAACAAATAATACTTTAATCATGGTGGGATTTTTTTAATGCTTCTATAGTTTGTCAGATAAAGATTTTGGTCGGAGTCTGCCAGCTTTAGCTTGGTTCTGCCAAACTAAAGTTTGGACTCCTTTTTCTGAAAGCCTATACATCTTCAATGGTGGGATTTTTTTAATGCTTCTACATCTTCAAGAGTTAAATGGCGAGCTTCGTCAGATAGCATGACAGGAATGCCATCACGAATAGGATAAGCCAGCCGTGAGCCAGTGCAGAGTAATTCCTGATTGTCTTTATCGTAAATCAGAGGCCCTTTAGTCACGGGGCAAACTAAAATATCAAGTAGTCTTTGAACCATTTTTTTGTATTCCCTTCAGTTTATGCAATAAACGTTCACCAAACAGGTTTGGCAAACGGGCTTCAATGGGCAAATACCAATGTTGGGGACCTGCGATATGCCGACATTTAACGGCATCCTTTTCAGTCATAATCACAGGCTTGTCATCATTAAAGTGAATATCTGTTTGGCTATAGTAATGATGATCAGGAAATTCATGACAACGTAGTTTTAACCCGTTATCCCGTAATCTGGTAAAAAATTTTGCCGGATGACCAATCCCAGCAACGGCATGTACCGTTTTACCACGTAATACCGCCAAAGGTTGTGATACATTATCATCTATAATGCGCTGCAAAGGTTTGAGATCATATTGCATGGAAAACTCTTGGCTAAGGGCTGCCCCCTTAGTGACAATAAAGTCTATTTGTTTAAGGCGGGTCATCGGTTCGCGCAGTGGTCCCGCAGGCAAACAACGCTTATTACCATAGCGACGAATATCATCCAGTACAGCAATTTCTATATCACGGTGTAAGGCATAATGTTGTAAGCCATCATCACTGATGATGAGATCACAGTCATGGTTTTCTAATAATGTTTGCACAGCTTTGATGCGCTTTGGTGCGACAACGACGGGACAACCACTATGTCGCGCTAATAAGAGTGCTTCATCGCCGACGATGTTTGGTTCACTATCAGGATAAACCAGTTGCGGCCATTTTTCGGCGCGTCCACCATATCCTCGACTAACAATACCCGGCTTGAAACCTTGTTTTTTAAGAAACTGCCCTAGCCAAATGACTAAGGGGGTTTTACCAGTGCCACCAACTGTTATATTGCCGGCAATAATGACGGGTATCGGGAACGAATGGCGAGTCAATAAGCCATGTCGATACGCTCGGTGGCGTACTTTGACAATAGCACAAAATAGCCAAGTAAGTGGGGCCAGTGCTAATCTTAAAGGGTGTTTTCCATACCAAATACTATCAAATTTCATTCTTGATCGGGTCGTTGTTGTGCTTCAAAACTCAAACGGATAAATCCTAAATCGCGGGCAGCCTCCATCGCTTTTATCACCGCAGAATGTGGCGCATTTTCATCAGCGCTGATCAACAAGGGCGGATTTTCCTTACCTTCAGCTGCCTCTTCCAAAGCGCGTTTAAGCGTTTCTAATTGACTATTGATGAGATGATGTTCCCTATCATTGATAGCATATTCTCCCTGTTTGTCAATGATAATTCTTATAAATTCAATTGGTTCTATGGAATGTTCGCCTGAAGCTTCAGGCAAATCAATATTAAGCTGTGACTCCCGATTAAATGTGGTAGTCATCATAAAAAAAATCAGCAATAAAAAAACGGTATCAATCAAGGGGGTTAAATTAACCCGAAGATTTTCACGATTTTGACGACGATGGAATTTCATGCGTTATTGTACTCCTGATATATTAGAGTTATTCGGAAATAAGGTTTTTAAGGTTTTTAAGGTTTTTAAGGTTTTAAGTACTTGTTTTTGTTCAATAAAACATAAACATCCGAACGACTCTATTGTTGTTCACGATTACTATGCAAGACATCTATCAGTTTTAACGCCTCTTGTTCCATAGATAAAACCAGTTCATCTACAACCCCCCGAAAATAGCGATAAAAGATAAAGGCGGGAATGGCAATAAATAAACCTGCTGCCGTTGTTAGCAAAGCTTCTGACAAGCCACTTGATAAAACCATAGGATTACCTAACCCCACTTCGCCAATGGCAGCAAACATTCTTATCATCCCTGTCACTGTTCCTAATAAACCGAGTAGGGGTGCTATTTCAGCAATTGTACCCAACGTACTCAAGTATCGCTCAAGATCATGTACGACTTGACTACTGACTTCCTCAACACTTGCCTTCATCATTTCGCGCCCATGATTTCTATTAACTAAAGCGGCAGCCAATATTTTTCCTAAGGGGGAGCTATTGCGCAAAGCTTTCAAATGTGGTTTATCAACTTTGTTTTCTTTAATCCATTTCCATACTTGGGCAACTAAACCTTTTGGAACAATATATTTTCTTCGCAAGCTCCAAAAGCGTTCACCAATAATCGCCATGGCGACTATAGAACATAAAATAATTGGCCAAATCAGGAGGCCGCCTGCTCTAATAATTTCTAACATTTTATTTATTCCTTTATTTATACTCAATCAATCAGAAAATGGTAGTGCCCCAAAAGCAAGTGGTAAAAATTTTTTTTTGAGGATTCTAGGCTTTTGAAATTTTCACCACGTATCGAAGGGGCACTAGCTGAAATTTTAATGTGAAATCTTAATCTGAAACATTAATCTTAAATATTTAGGACTTACGCACCCAAAATATAACGGTTTGATTTTATTGTAATAAAAGGATCACTTGATGAATGGGTAATTTTTATAAGTTATTGATTTATAATAAATTTAATATATCGGTGCGTAAATCCTAATCTTATTGGGCTCCGCGCTATAGACTTTCAGAAAAATAAAAGTGATCAGACCTGACAGGTTTTTAAAACCTGTCAGGTCTTTAGGACAAAATATTTATCTGAAAAGCTATAGTAAAACCTCAAAGCCTCAGAATGAGCCTCAGAATAACTTCATAAAGGCGACAAAGCCAAGAGCACTCAATAACTTAATTAACGCGATGCTCGACTTTTTATAACTCATTGAATTTTAAAGTTTTAATGATTATGGGTTGGGCGTTCCAGAACGAAGTTGCGCTATCGCTATACCCATCCTACTTAAAAATCAATGCCTTACCAATTAAAGTTGAGCATCGCGTTAATTAGTATAAACCTGACAGGTTTTTGCAACGAAGTAGCGGAACGCTCAACCTTTCTGTTTTTTTGGAAAAATCACGACTTTTTGAGCATCTGCCCGTCTTTCTTATATTCAAGTTGTCTCAAAGGGTACATTGCATGACCCATTCCAATGCCAAAAGCAGCGCTATAAAAAAGTGTTGATTTAAAAATCCCAACTTGATGTAATAGCAATGCTGTGGTGATATTGATTACCCCGTATCCTGCCCAAAATAATAAACTGTGTTGTAAACGGGTATTCAATTTTGTGGAAATATCAAAAATGTCGTACAAATGAGATAGGCTTCCGTCCATTAACACCACTTGAGCGACATCTGTCGCGATAGAAGTTGCACCACGCAAGGATATTGAGACATTCGCTTTTTTCATCGCAATTGCATCATTGATGCCGTCCCCAACAAAACAGACTCGACGACCTTCTTTTTGGAGCTTTTCCACAAGAGCTGCTTTGTCTTGTGGAAGCACTTCATAGAAGTAGTTATCCATGCCAAGTGCTGTCGCCAATTTTTGGGTAGGCGGCTTGGTATCGCCAGAAACAATGGAAATCTGTTGGATACCGTGCTGTCGCAATTGACTGATAATTTGTTTCACTTCAGGGCGTACTTGAGGTTGTATTTCAATAGCACCCTTCATTTGATGGTTGACAGCAACCATGACTAAAGAAAAGCCTTCTTCTTGCGAGCGTGCTTTCGCTTCTTCTATTTTGGGTGGCAGGGCGATCCCTTCAAGGGTCATAAAACGAACACTACCGACTTTAATGACTTGGTTATTAAAGTTCACCGTCACGCCATAACCGATTTTATAGTCAGCCTCTTCTATTTCAGGCAACTTCAAATGTTGCTCTTCAGCCTTTTTAATGATGGCACGGGCGATGGGATGCATAAGCCGACGCTCCGCAGATGCAGCGTAGGTTAAAATCTCATTTTCCCCTTCATCGCTACAAAGAATGATTTGCCCAATTTGAGGCTCTCCTTTCGTCAACGTGCCTGTTTTATCAAAGAGTATGGTATCTATCTTAGTTAATTCTTCTAGCGCACGTCCATCTTTTACTAAGATGCCTTTATTTGATACCAAGGTAAGATGGTTGAACGTTTGAAGTGAAGGGAATATTTTAATTGTATTTATCGGCGCACTGAAGAGAATGGCAGTGGCTGATGAAGCACCTAAAATGGGTAAGGATAATAAACTCAGACTAAGCAAGGGGGGGGCCACTTGATCTGACAATTTCTCCCCCTTCAACTGAAGACTGGTTTTAAAATCTGCCGTGTGATTCAAAATTTCGCTCAATTTAGCAACGGTCGTTTCAAGTCCTGTTTTTTCCACTTTGATACATATCCTGCCACTGATAATGATCGTAGCAGCAAATGCTTTATCACCAATGCCTTTTTCCGCTGGCACGGATTCTCCCGTTAAAGCGTGTTGATCAATCCTCGCCATACCCTCAGTAATAAAGCCATCAATTGGTATCACCTCGCCTGTCCTAACTACCACAATGTCATCAATACGAAGTGCTTCTAAGGGAACTTCTATTTCCATCAGGTCTTTTAAAACCCATACCTTGTTCGGTTGCTGATCAAAAACGTTTGTGAGCATTTGGGTAGAGACATCTTTGCTTTTAGTTACCATTTTGTCCCCCAAATGAAAAGTCCAAGACTGAAGGGCACAGGCAAAATATTGACCCATAGCAAGCGTCATAATATTAGCAATAGAAGTAAGCAACTCATTATTGATACGCCATTCTTTTAAGAGTGAATTTTCGGTTTGTCTGACAATGGGAAAAATGGCATAACCAATGACACCGATACTCAAAATGGTTAAAGGAGGATAAATATAACTAATTGCCGCTAATCCCATAGCAATAGAACTGACTTTAAAATAATGGTCATGATATTTTTCAATTTCATGCGCCACTATTTCTTTTGGAGCATGTTTGACCGTTTTTCGATTCAAGTTTTTTCGCTCAACCTCTTCCTCTTTTCGATTCAAGTTTTTTCGCTCAACCTCTTCCTCTGTATGAGAAAATGGCGTTTCGATGAGCGGTTGAAGAGCCATTTTATTGATGAGCGGTTTGCCGCGATAATGTTCAAACACCCTGGCTCCAACGTATACTCCAAATATTATTCCAATATTGACGAATAACATAATTTAAAATTCCTATTTATTTTTAGGACTGACACATTTAAAATATAACGAGTTGATTTTATTGCGAGGCATGGTTCAATATAACATGGAGTCCAAAGCTTTAGCTTTTGGCAATGAGGTGTAAATTTGTAAGTTGTTGATTTATAATGAAATGAACAATTCACAATTATATATCACAGATTTTCCCCCATTGGCTGCATTATGCAAAACTCAGGATAATGACATTTAATGGCTGCTTATTACAACATAATTCAAAAAAAATCGCAAAATTTTTTGGGTCGTGGTGCAATATCGTTCTGGAGTCCAAACTTTAGTTTGGGCCAGCCATCCAAACTAAAGTTTGGACTCCTCGAAAACATTGATAGCACAGAGCAGGACGACCCACATTTATAACGATTTGTTTTTTTTAGGAGATTTGTTAATTTATGATTTATGCTTAAAGTTAACAATAATTTTGCAAGAGGCTTTAGATTAATGCTATTATTGCAATCGCTAATTTATTGACGTAGGAATGAACGATTTAATAACTTGCGATAAGTAATCCATCAAATAGGTTTGTCTTAACTATTTGATTTTGAAGTATATTTCTTTGATAGGTGATTTTTCGTACGTATAATTAAGGAATGAGAACTCAATAATATCCGAAACTTTTCTTCCAAGTTTTTGAAACCTGTCAGGTTTGGTTCAAAAATTTCGGCAGTTATTAAATCCCCATTCCTAAGCACTCGGCACTCGTTCAGTTGTATATAAAATCTTTAAATATCAATAAGTTATATAAAATAACGATTTTTTTACTATTGCTCTTTAATGATTGCTTATATCGGCATATCAAGACTTTATTGTGGATTAAATTGAACCAGTGCCACTCAATATTTAAGTTTTTTTAACGGCATTTTAATAACTGACTGAAGTTATGCAGATTATTTCTTTTGGTAGGATAGCTGTCTGTCACTAATGGCACTTACTGAATTTTTCTGTCTGAATCAGAATTCGCAGAATTTAAGAATTTCCAGAATTAAGGAGAAGCTTTTATTTATTCTGAAAATTCTGAAAAGAAGTAAAATTCTGATTCAGACAATTAATTCTGAAACGAAGTAACGAGCGAAGCGAGATCAAATTCTTAAATTCTGAAACTTCGTTCCGAAGTAAAATTCTGATTCAGACAATTATAGATGTTCAGAAAAATAGAGTTTAGAAACCTTCAAGGTTTTCAAAACCTTGAAGGTTTTTTAGTCAAATTATTTATCTGAACGTCTATAATTCTGAAAATTCTGATTCAGACAATTAATTCTGAAACGAAGTAACGAGCGAAGCGAGATCAAATTCTGAAATTCTGAAACTTCGTTCCGAAGAATTCTGATTCAGACAATTATAGATGTTCAGAAAAATAGAGTTTAGCAACGAAGTAGCGGAACGCTCAACCTTCAAGGTTTTCAAAACCTTGAAGGTTTTTTAGTCAAATTATTTATCTGAACGTCTATAATTCTGAAAATTCTGAAATTCTGAAAATTCTGATTCAGACAATATTTGAGATATTTTGAACCGCCTCTGCATAATTTCAGCAATTGAAAATAACTGACAACAATGATTAAGAAAAAACCTATTTTGAAAGCGGTGCTATTGTTTGGCATGATGCCTTCTTTGAGCTATGCCGCTGTTTGTGATATGCCCAATAATTTATGTAATGGGTTAGCTGCTTATTATCCATTTGAGGGTAATGCCAATGATGCCACTGATAATAATAATCACGGCACAAATCATGGTGCGACATTGACGACAGATAGGGTGGGAAACCCAACGGGGGCTTATCGCTTTTCTAACAATGATATAGAAGTGCCCCACAATGCCATTTTTGATGTTTCAACGGGTTTTGCGATTTCCGCTTGGGTAAAGCCCAATGTGATGACACAGATTGGGCAAAACCAAGATATTGTTTCCAAGACGGAAAAAGGCGGCTATTCACTATTTATTCGTGAAGTAGTACAAGAGCTTGATAAGGGGCAATCTCAATTTGGTTTTTCTGCCCACATTGCTGGATTTGATCGTATTGTTTACAGCAATCCGCATTTAGACAGTCGCTGGTATCATGTCGTGGGTGTTTATGATAATAGTAATATGCGTGTCTATGTAGACGGGGTTTTAGAAGGGAGCAAGCAAATGAGTGGGGTAGTTGTTAACAACTCTGCTTCTTTTGTGATTGGTAATGAGTCGGATCAGTTAAATGAGCCATTTAATGGCAGCATTGATGAAATCCGCTTTTATAATCGCCCCTTATCTGATTCTGATGTAGGGGTACTTTATACTGTTTTGCTCACTGTCGATGCAGATGGTACGGGCGTAGGTACTGTCACAGGCGCAGGATTAATTTGCCCTGATGTTTGTATCAGCGAACACGCGCGCAATAGCATTGCGAGTTTAACGGCGGCACCAAAAGATATAGATTCCTTTTTTGCTGGTTGGGGTGGTGCTTGTTCAGGTAGCGCACCTTCTTGCGATGTCACCATGAGTCAGGCACAAAATGTCACCGCGACTTTTACTGCTACGCCGCCCAATATATTGAGAGTGACTAAAGGGGGCAATGGCACAATAAGCAGTTCTCCAACAGGCATTATTTGTGGTGCGGATTGTGAGGAGCCATATCGCCCTAGTACACTTGTCGCTTTAACCGCCATCCCCGATGAGCATTATCTCTTTGCTGCTTGGAGCGGTGATTGTTCAGGTACGTCTTCTTGCCAAGTTGCTATGGCGCAGGAACGAAATGTGACAGCGACTTTTAATCTGAAAGAATATCAGTTCGGTGTCAGCAAATTGGGTACAGGTACAGGTACCATCACAGGGAATGGTATTAATTGTGGCAGTGATTGTGCTGAGCTTTACCCCGCTCTTACCACCATTACTTTAACTGCTACGCCCACCGGTGATTCTTTATTAGCTAACTGGGGTGGTGCTTGTTCAGGCGCGGCGACGACTTGTCAAGTGACTATGGATCAGGTTAAAAACGTGACTGCCACTTTCAATCTGAAAGATTATCAGTTAAGCGTCAGCAAACCGGGTACAGGTGCAGGTACCATCATAGGAAATGGTATTGATTGTGGTAGTGATTGTTCTGAACTTTATCAAGCACACACGCCTGTCACTTTAACTGCCACCCCTGCTGCGGATTCTTTATTGGCGAATTGGGGTGCTGCTTGTTCAGGCACGGCGACGACTTGTCAAGTCACTATGGATCAGGTTAAAGACGTGACTGCCACTTTCAATCTGAAAGATTATCAGTTAAGCGTCAGTAAACCGGGTACAGGTTCAGGTACCATCATAGGAAATGGTATTAATTGTGGTAGTGATTGTTCTGAACTTTACCAAGCGCACACGCCTGTTACTTTAACTGCTACCCCCGCTGCGGATTCTTTCTTAGCGAATTGGGGCGGTGCTTGTTCAGGTACGGCGACGACTTGTCAAGTGACTATGGATCAGGTGAAAGAGGTGACAGCCACTTTTGAACGAAAGCACTCTTTGATGGTGACAAAACAAGGTAATGGTACTGTCACCAGTTCGCCTGTTGGTATTAACTGTGGTGCTGACTGTGAAGAAGCTTATCCGCCGAGTACGTCTGTAACTCTAACAGCTCTGCCAGATACAGATTATCTCTTTACAGGATGGACGGGTGCTTGTTCTGGGACAACAAGTTGCGTGGTTCCTATGAATCAAGCGCAAATGGTGGGGGCAACCTTTCAGGTAAAGTGCAATTATCGTATTACACCAACCAGCTTTACTCACAATGCGAATAATGGCACGGGTACCGTGAATGTGGCGGTTTATAGCGGATGTGAATGGACGGCTGCAAGTCATAACGATTGGCTCACGATCACGTCAGGCAATAGCGGTAATGGCAATGGCACTGTTAACTATTCCGTGGTAAGCAATCCAAGTCAAACGGGTCGGAACGGTCAGTTGACAATAGCTGAACTACCGTTTGCAGTCACTCAAGAGGGCAATAAAGCACCCGTTGCACAATTCACGGCAACTCCAATGATTGCTGTCGCTCCGGTTACTGTTAAGTTAGATGGTAGTAGCTCTTTTGATACAGACGGTACCGTTGTGAGTTACGAGTGGAAACGCTTTGATGGACGAAATGAGCGAACGGCTTCTGGCGAACAGGTGGAATTCAATTTCAGTGAGAATAAGGTGGGTCAATATGACATCTCTTTGATTGTGACTGATAATCAGGGTTTATCCAGCAATCCTGTGCAAAAAACCATTACGGTGCAATCGCCAAATGGAGAAAAACCGCCTATCGCTATCATTGATGCGACACCCACTTCAGCAAATGAAGCACCGCTGACTGTTGAATTAAGTGCGAGCCGTTCCAGTGATACAGATGGCAACATTGTGGAATATCAATGGGCATCCTCTGATAGTCAAACCGCCTCTGGGGAAAAAGCGGTACTGACTTTTGCTCAAGAGGGTATCTATACTGTGACTTTGACAGTGATTGATAATGATGGTTTGAAGAACCAGACTGAGCAAAATATTTCTGTCGGCAAGTTAGTGAGCATTGAATTTCAAGGCTTCAAAGAATCCTATAATATAGGTGAGCCGATAGATATCAAGCTCAAAGTCAATGTCAAAGTTGATCGTTTTAATCGTGTGGATCTCTGGCTTGCCATTCAACTGCCATCGGGTTTGTTATTTAAAACACCCATTGGCATCAATTCATTTCAACCCACGCCTCAAGCGTTTCATAAATCTTTAGAAACGGTGGATGATGGGATTTATGGTGTCGTCAATTTTGAGTTAGTGCCGGGTTTAGGCGGGCAATATACTTTCTTGGCTGCCTGTTTTGAGGAAGGAAAAAATCCAATGGAATATCTGGATAATCTGAGCGCAATCCAGCGTTCTGAATTTATCACTCGGACGACGATTTTAGCGAGTGAGTAAAAGTAGGCACTGGGGTCATTACAAAATAAAATTGACAGTGTACTATAGACTTTCAGAAAAAGGAGTCCAAACTTTAGTTTGGCAGAACCAAGCTAAAGCTTGAACTCCGACCAAAATATTTATCTGACAAACTATAGAGCTTCTTGCAAAATTATCATAAGCAATTGATTTTATTTATTTAAAAATATAGCAATAAAATCAATAAGTTATATAAATTTTGCAAGAGCTTCCCTACATAAGACGACGGTTTGTTTGTAGGGGTAATTCCTTGTGGTTGCCCTTGGAGTGGTTGCCCTTGAATTTGAAGCTTTCCCACTAAACGACCCCAGTGTCAATGTGGTTACAATGAAAAAATGAGGTTAACTAATTAGTTATGGAAAAAAAAATACCCGTTTGGGTTTTGATGCTGGTTATCTTTCTTGGAATCAATGGCACCGTTCTATTTGGGGGGGCAGTTTACCATGTTGCTGTGGGAAAAAAGAGACTTGGAAAATTAGGCCCGGTAGTTATAACGATCGCCAAATTCCCATTACTGGTGACAAAAGCATTCGTTGAAGCGGTGGGGAGATCACCCTTGCTCATCAATAACAGGTTTCCTGAAATTGATGGATTCAAGAAAAATGGCGTTCTGCAAGAGGGTGCTGTAGAGGACGACGGATATTTGCTCTTGACCGCTTACGATAACAGCAAAGAACAGTCCACAGTTAAGCTAATACGGATTAGTGATCAGCAAGTGCTACATGAATGGGTGCCAAATATCCAAGAATTGGCAGAGAGTATAAAGGCTAAACACCCTCATTTTTCTTCAAATAATATGCGGGCCTCTAGGTATCGAATAATTCACCCGTTGCCACTTAGTGATGGGGGTCTTATTTTTCAGAATATGGATGGACCGCTTTTCAAAATAAATACCTGTTCAAATATTGAATGGGGAATCAAGGGATCGTTTCATCACTCTATAGAGCAAGACCCGTATGGCAATTTCTGGGTGCCTTCGGTTATTAGGTCTGCTTCTTATGATAAGGATGTATTTGTTGGCTATCGGGACAACGCTATTACGAATGTGTCGTCTGATGGAAAGGTACTGTTCAAAAAATCCGTTTCAAAGATTCTGGAAGAAAACGGCTATCGTGGACTTCTATTTGGGGCTGGTTCCTATGATCAGGATGCAATACATTTAAATGATATCCAACCGGCGCATTATTCAACTGAATATTGGGAAAAGGGCGATCTTTTGGTCAGCATAAGAAACCGTAGTGCCATTTTTTTATATCGACCAAGCACAGATAAAATCATCTGGCTGAAAACGGGGCCGTGGATTAATCAGCACGACCCAGATTATATTGGACAATCCAAAATCAGTCTCTTTGGCAATGATATGGTAAGAGGCATAGGAAAACTAGGTCAACATCTTATGGATGGACATAATAACATCTACCTACTTGACCTTGCTGACGGAAGCGTATTCACACCTTACTCTGAAGTGTTAAAGGAATTTGATGTTCGCAGCCTTATGGGGAGTCGGCAGGAACGTCTTGAAAATGGTGATGTTTTTGTTGAGGAAACCAAACATGGACGTCTTCTTCGGGTATCTTCAAAACAGGTAATCTGGGAATTTACTGTTAAGATTGATGAGGATACCGTTGGACTGGGGAACTGGAGTCGCTATCTGACAAAAGAGCAGGTCAGGGATATTCTCCCCGTTTTGGAAGGGGCGAATTGTTCATATAGACTTTCAGAAAAATCAAAGCGACCAGACCTGACAGGTTTTGGAAACCTGTCAGGTCTTTAGGCCAAAATATTTATCTGACAAAGTATAGTTATCTATAGCAATGGTTCGGACAGTTTTTTTTGTTATCCAATGGGGATTTATAAGTGCTTGATTTGATTGAGAGCAATTAAATCAAAGTTAGCTTTTTGGCTCAGTGGCATTTAATGGCACCCGTTAAAAATCAGGCCCTTAAAGAACGAGAGTTCACACCCTCAAAAAGTGTCCGAACCATTGCTATACTGCACGCGGGCATAAACTGAACTTTTCTATACTTTTCTATTTGAGGAAGGGGCCGGCAAGAAAAAGACTGTTGCCTGCCCCCTACATAAAAGTTTAAGTTATGCCCGCGCGCAGTATATAGTATTCCAGATAAATATTTATCTGGAATACTATTTTTATGGGGCGTTGTTGCATAAATCAGAAATATTCTTTAATAATCAATTACTTACAATTTGACGCGCCTTTATTAAAATTGTTATTAATCAATAACTTAGCAGTCTTTATGCAACAACGCCTTTTTATGGAATACTATAGCGTTTCCCGTTTGCGTGAAATACAAGCACCCCTGCATCCCCTCCTTATTTAAGGAGGGGACTGAGGGGAGGTGAGGTACTTTATGCAAACGGGAAATGCTATATATTAGTGAGTTTGATATTATGCGAAATATACTATTGTTTTTGTTGTTTTTTGTGCCCATGAGTGTCTACGCTTATATCGGACCTGGCATGGGTGCTGGCACAATTGGTGTCATCATCGGCATACTTATGTCAATTTTCTTAGCCCTGTTCGCTATTCTCTGGTATCCGTTCAAGCGCCTATTAAAGAAAAAGAGAAAGCCGGATACGGATGATTCAAAAGTTGATTCTGAACCGTCATGATTAGCATACTTTTTGCGTCATTGCTGGTCTTGCTGGCCGTTGAATATTTTTTCAGGTTGCCTTTCGTTTCGCGTGGCAGAGCACTGATTGGCATTGCAAACAAATCAGCTCGTGTAGTTCTATCGAAAAAGATATCCGATCATTGGAAAGAAATTGTTCTGCTGCGTTATGCACGAGAACTGGCGACACATACAATAGTTCTCGCTTTAATGCTCTTCGGTTGTGTTCTTCTGGTTGTGTTGCCCGCTCTTTTTCTGGACTGGCTTTTCATGCCTAAGCCTTCGACTATTGACTCTTTTTCAAGCCTGTTAGGGCTGTCCAGCATGACTATAGTTTCTTTCCTGTACATAACGATAAGGAAACGTCTTGGAAACATCTGACTACAATTTCGGCGATAGGCTTTTGCACCGTTTGGTGTTGGGAATGCCATTTATCAGTAAGGTATCTTTTGAACTTGATGGTATTCTTCCCGGTAAGGGACAAGACCATCCGGAAGAAAAACACGTATTCGTTAGCGGGCTGGCCCGGGCTGGTACGACGATACTGATGCGTACATTTTTTGATACGGGCCAGTTTCGATCCCTTACCTACCGTGACATGCCTTTTGTGCTGATGCCTAGCTTATGGAAAAAACTCTCCAAATCCTTTTATAAGCAGGAAGAAGCCAAAGAGCGGGCACACGGCGATGGTATTCAAGTGGGTTTTGATAGCCCTGAAGCATTTGAAGAGGTTTTTTGGCGAACGTTTTCTGGTGATGACTATATTTTTGAGAACTGTTTACAGCCCCACAGTGTCAACAAGGAACTCATCGATCAGTTCCGTCTCTATGTTCGACGTATTATCGCCAGCTCAAACGATCGTAATCAGCAGCGTTATTTGTCAAAGAACAATAATAATATCCTGCGTCTAGGCGCGATCCGAAAAGCATTCCCCGAATCGCTTATTATCATTCCCTTTCGGGACCCGCTTCAACATGCCATTTCTTTGTTAAACCAACATCAAAAATTCTGCGACAGGCATTCAATTGATAAATTTTCATATGATTACATGCGCTGGTTAGGTCACCATGAATTTGGAATGACCCATAAACCCTTTCAGTTTGAAAAAGAAAGCCGTTCTTCCTTAACTGATTATAAAGCGAACCATATCAATTATTGGCTGAACATATGGATAAACACCTATTATTATCTTTTCCAGAATGCGCCATCAGACAGCATTTTCGTGTGCTTTGAGGAGTTATGTGAATCTCCCGTTCCGACTCTTAGATACTTATTTGAATCAGCATATCTCTTGTTGGATGAGGACGTCTTGAATAAGACGTTCAATCTACCACCAACAAAAGAGGCCGATGGTATAGATGAAAATATGAGGAATCAGGCACAAGGCATTTATCAGGATTTGCGGGTACTCGCTACAAAAAAATAGGGGATAGACTTTTATAGTTCACCTCACATTTTTTTTGACAATTGATTGGTTCACTGGAGTCCAAAGCTTTAGCTTTTGCAGAGCATCCAAAGCTGAAACTTTGGACTTCAAGTACATCAAATTGAAATATATCTACCAGTTACCACCGGTTCCACCGGTGGCTATTCACATTTAACCCCTTTGGGGTTACATCAACGCAAAATCCCTAACCCCTTTGGTGAGAAACGTCAATAGCCATAGGTGAAACCTATGGAACAATCGGTGGAACATAAATAGGGTGAAAAATTATCGGTCATTTTTTGACAGATTTAACACCCCAGGTCCCAACCCCGATAGGGGGTTGAATGTGAATAGCCACCGGTGGAACCGGTGGTAACTAAGGGCTGAAGTCACTACGTGCCAAAAATTATTAAGAATAATGAAATCAAATACTAATGAAATCAAATACCCCAGCCATTCAAACCTATTTTAAAGCCATTTCTCAAGCCAATACAGAAGCAGCAAAAAAAGAATTATTTCAAACCTTGCTAACTCGGTTATTTGATCATAATGCCGAAGCGGCAACTATTATTGACAATATGAATTTGGGGGCGGAAAAAACTATTTTTAATATTCCCCTCAAAAATCGCCTAAAAACTGGTAGGGCGGATACGCAATATAATAATGTCATTATTGAATGGGAAAAAAGTTTGGCTAAAACTGGCGAACATGCTAAAGAGCAACTGATTGAATATCTGGCTGGCAATTGGAAATCGGACAAATTTTATCATTTCATCCTGATTGCAACAGATGGAAGACAATGGCGTATTTACGCACCTAATTATGAAAGTGTCATTGCTCAGAAAATGACAGTGGAGCAAATTGAACTCGTTCAAACTGATACTTTTACGCTGATAGAAAATAATTTTGCCGAATTTCCATTTTTTATTGATCGTTATTTGTTTAAAACTCAACCACAGCAGCCAACGCTGGATAATATTCAGCACGACTTTGGGGAAAGTTCAGCGGTTTTCTTAAATGCAATGGTGGTGATGCAAGCACATTTGCCCACCTTTGACAATCAAACCGAGTTACAAACGGCTTATCAGCAATGGAAAAAATTTTTGCAGATCGCCTATGGTAAATTTGATGGCTCGCGGGAAGAAATGTTTTTGGTTCATACTTACCTCAGTCTATTTGCAAAAATACTCGCCTATACGGTTATTTCTGAAAATAAAACTTATCTCCAAGAAAAGCAATTACGTGGCATATTAACGGGTGATATTTTTAACCAATTGAATGTAGAACGTTTTGTCGAAAATGATTTTTATTATTGGGTGGCATTGGATGAACATTTTTACGCGCTCAAGCCTATTTTTAGGGATATTCTCCGGCAACTGAGCGAGTATGATTTCTTAAATGTACAAGAAGATATTTTAAAGGGGGTTTATCAAGAACTGATTGATTTGGAAACTCGTCACGCGCTCGGCGAATATTATACGCCAGATTGGTTGTGCGAAAGGATAATGGCGAGTTTGCCAGTTAGCAAAGAAAGCAAAATACTTGATCCGGCTTGTGGCAGTGGTTCATTTTTACGGGCGGCGGTTGCTAAACTTAAAATGGATTTTCCTAAATTATCAGCGGCGCAATTAAGCAGTCAAGTTATTGGTATCGATATTCATCCGCTTTCTGTGCAAATTTCTAAAACGACGCTATTATTGGCTTTGAGCGATAAAATTCGGCAGGCAAAAAAACCGGTGACACTCCATGTTTATTTGGCTAATTCTTTATTATTGCCCGAAGGCGTAGCCGGATTGTTTGGAACCAGCTTTAAGATGATTATTGATGATAAGGTGTATAGCCTCAATATGGACATTTTTGCTAATCCGGCTGAATTTGATGAAGTCATTAGCCTTTGCAATGAACTGGCTGATTATGCCACTGACATCCTTAACCACCAGCATTTTGCTCAACAGTTGCAACGTCAATTTAATAATCCCAAGATTCATAGTAATATCAATGGTTTATATCAAATTTATCAAGCTCTTAAAGCAGCCAAAGATAATGGGCGCGATAGTATTTGGCAGTTTATTTTACAAAACAGCTATAAACCAGTTTTTCTCAAACAGCAATTTGATTTTGTGATCGGTAATCCCCCTTGGTTGACTTATGCTAATGTCACCAATGCGACTTATCAACAGGAACTCCAAGAATTAGCGCAAACTTATGCACTGATACCAGTTAATAAGGCGAATATGCCTCATTTAGAAATCGCTGCCATTTTTCTGGCTCATGCGGCTAATTATTTTCTCAAAGCCGCTGGTTCCATTGCTTTTGTATTACCGCGTAGTTTTCTGACAGCCGATCAACATGATAATACCCGTTCTGGGCAAGTAAAAGGGTTACAATTAACAGCAATTTGGGATTTAGATAAAGTGAGCCCTTTGTTTAATGTACCAGCAACGGTGATTTTTGCCAAACAATCTAATCATCCAGAAGCTATCCCTAAAACGGGTATTAAAGGTTTTACTATAAAGGGAAAATTTGAGTCTCCGCATTTACGCTGGGATAGTGTAAAACACGCACTTGAATTGACAGAAAAAAATTGGTTTTATTCGCTACTTTCCAAACAAGCAAGAAAGGTTCGCTCTGCCCTAACCACGACAGAACCAATGAGCTATACAGCGGAAAGTTATTATGCACCGCTTTTTAAACAGGGAGCGACTATTGTACCTCGTAGCTTTTATTTTGTAGAATCTGAACAGCCTTTACCAGATAATTGGCAAGACAGAATCATGCAATTTAAAACCAGCCAATCTATCCTGCGCGAAGCCAAAATGCCTTGGAAATCCTTGACGTTGAGTGGCAGAATCAATACCAATTTTCTGTTTCGTACTGCATTGGCAAAAAATATCGTTCCTTTTATGCTTATTAATCCCCCATTAGTATTATTACCCCTCATTCTTAAAAAAGAAGGTGGCAAAGTGATTGAGATTAAAACCGCAGATGGGCTGTTTGAATTGGGTGAAATTGATATGGCAAAGTGGTTTAAACAAGCAGAACAATTGTGGGATGACAATAAAACTGAAAAAAATAAGCAAAATGAAATCAGTTTACACAAGTATTTAGATTGGCAAAGTAAATTAACTCGACAAAATCTTAACAGTCGTTATCTTGTTCTTTACACTGCCTCTGCACAGGATGCCAATGCGGTGGTGGTAAATAGAAAAAATTTGGATTTGGAATTCATGGTGGAAAGTACAGCATATTGGTTTGCAACAAATAATTTAGCAGAAGCCAACTATCTGACTAGCTTTTTAAATTGTGGCTACACTAATAAACTTATTAAAGAATTTCAAGCACGAGGTTTATTTGGAGCGCGGCATGTTCACAAGAAAATTTTAGAATTGCCCTTCCCAAAATTTGACAGCAACAACAAATCACATCGCCAACTAACAAAATTAGGCAAGCAATGTGCTATAAAAGCCAAAAATGTCGTCGGTGACGATAAAGACTTGGACTTAACAACGCACCAACTTGGACATTTGCGGAGAACAGTCAGACAAGCTTTAAGTACGGAATTAAAAGACATTGATGCGTTAGTAGAAGAAATTTCGCAGAGCGTTTCTTTATGATTTTAATTCATTAAAATTATATCTTTTTATAAATCAATAATACCGAAAATGGGTAAAATTGATCATTTTGCTTTCCCCGATTCATGTTCCATAGGTTTCACCTATGGCTATTCACATTTAACCCCTTCGGGGTTGCACACCCCTTTGGTGAGAAACGTAAATAGCCATAGGTGAAACCTGGGGTGCTGAAAATGGTGAATTATGAATTGTGAATGAAAATCCAATTCATAAATGATTGTTTTTTAAATAAATATTTTTTAAAGGGAATAAAAATGGGATCAACTTTTCGTTAAAAAAACAGGATTTTCTAAAGCCCCAGGTGAAACCTATGGAACTTCGGGGTTAGATGTGCAACCCCAAAGGGGTTAAAAATAGCCACCGATGAAATCGGTGGAACATGTTTTCGGTATTTGAGATTAATAAACACAATTTTAGTGCGTGAATTGGCGAAGGTATTTTCTTAATGAACTATAGCATTTCCCATTCCCAAATTCGTAAATTTTTAAAACCCAACGACTATATGCAATTAAAGCAACTGTTTGTTATCACGGCTATATTATTGTTAATAAACTTTTCAGTAATGGCTAATAAAGGATATACTTTGGAGGTAGCTGAAGGGTCATCTATAGGTTCTGCGAAAAACCCTTTACAAATATCAATGATACCATTAAATAAAAATGGGAAGCAGGCCATCCAATATGTTAAACCCTTATTCGATGCCATTACTAAAGAATTTGAAATTCATTTTGAACTGAGTCATGGAAAAAGTTACAGTGCTGTCATAGAGGCATTCTGTCAACAAAAAGTCCAAATCGTCTTACTTGGCACATCTTCTTATGGTGAACTCAAGAACAAATGCAATAACGGTGAACTCTTAGCCATAGAAGTCAAAAAAAGCAGTTCTACTTATTATTCGGGTATTTTTGTACATAAAGGGAGTCATCTGAATACATTAAAAGATTTGCAGGGAAAAAGTATCGCTTTTGGAAGTCAACATTCCACCTCTGCTTTTCATTTTCCGATATCCATGTTAATGGCAGCAGGTATTCACCCTGCAAACGATTTTGACAAAATTTTTATCACGAATAGTCATTCTGCTGCTATTGAACTATTGAAAACGGGTAAAACAATGGCTGCAGCGGCTTCCTTTGATGCTTGGCAACAAGCTGTCCATAAGGGTACTGTTGATCCTTTATATTTTAAACCATTAGCTAAGTCGTTACCGATTCCAAACTTCCCGTTCGTCATGAATAAAAATTTGCCAGAAACATTAAAAGCGAAATTAAAGAATGCTTTTCGTGTTATCCATATCAAAATGACTTCAGATGAACTGTTGAATTCTCTAGGAAACAAACTGGATCGTTATGATGTGAAAGTTGATGAACAACTTTACATGAAGACACTAAAAAGATTGGAAATAGTCACCGAGGAAATAAAAAGATCAGTATTAGAAAAAGCTAATCAATCAGTCAACATGACTGACTAATTGAAGCTTTGCGGTGGTGGGCAATACTTTGCCCGCCCAACATATCAATGGTTCGGACAGTTTTTAGTGGTTCTACTTTTTAAATTAAAAACTGTCCGAACCTATTGAACATATAGAAGTTCAGAAAAATATTTTGGTCTTAAAGACCTGTCAGGTTTTAAAAACCTGACAGGTCTGGTCGCTTTAACTTTTCTGAAAGCCTATAAAAGTTTAATTTGTAACTGTGTGCAGTATAATCATATTAGGGAGCATTTCAGGCTATGGGGTATCATCAATTTCATCACTGCTTAGTTTTTATTATTTTCTGGTTCACTATATTCGATTCTGCCGCTTATGCTGGTATTCAGTTACCTAAAGGGTTAATTGAATACAAACCGATTGAAGCACGGGTTTCTATTAAAGGGCAATTTAACAGCCGAGGTTCTATCCTACTTGCACCGATTATGACAGATTGGTTTAAAAGCTTCCAACACTTTTATACCAATATTAATTTTGATGTGAAAACAGGGGGGACAGGTATTGCGATAGATGCTTTGATCAGTGGTGAAGCGACATTTGCTACGATGGGTCGCCCGATTAATTTACGAGAACTCAATCGTTTCATTGAAAAAAAAGGCTATAGACCAACAGAGTTACGTGTCGCTATGGATGCCGTGCGTGTCATTGTGAATCGCCATAATCCTATCACACAATTATCGCTACAGCAGCTTGATGCCATTTTTTCTTCGACACGCAAATGTGGTGCGCCTTATTCCATTGACTATTGGGAAGAGTTTGGTTGGGTTCCTAGCGCAGGTGATTTCACTCAAATTGAACGGCACATTTTTTTTGACAAAGCGGGCACGCGTGATTTTTTTCGTAAAAAAGCACTTTGTAACGGTAAGTACAAACGGAATGCTAATGAACAATCAATCGCTTTTGTTGACATGATCCAAGCGATTAGTCAATCACTGACTTCAATTGGTTTTGTGGCATTGGGTATCGTTGATTATGGCGTGAAATCACTCGCCATTTCAAAATACAGATTTCACCCATACTATCTGCCCACGCCTAAAAATGTTTTGACTGGCAAGTATCCGCTTATCCGTTACCTCTATATCTATGTTGATAAGCCATCTAAGTATAAAATGCCCTTGTCATTGCAAGAATTTTTTAAGTTTGCTTTTTCGCTGCAGGGACAACAGATTGTTATCAAGCACCGAGTCATACCATTACCCATTAGGCGTGTCAAAGAAGAAATCCAAAAAATAATAGAAGGGGAATAATCAATCATGAAATTCAATTTAAAACAAAAATGGCTTGTAAAACTCAAAATATCTGATTTTATCAGCATAAAATCCAGATACCTGTTTATGCTATTCAGTATCGCTGTTTTGTGTATTTTGGTCATCGGTTATACGGGATGGTTTAAAGCCAAAAATGCACTGACTGACAGTATTTATAACCATCTGACGAGTATTCGTGCGGCTCGAACCCAACAGATTGAAAATTATTTCAAAGATCAGGAAGCACACTTGAGAACACTATCAGAAAATCTGATGTTTATTGAGGCATTAGAAGAATTTTCTGCGGCGTTTAAATTACTTAAACTTTACCGGCAAGTCCCTGATAAAAAACAACTCCGTGAACTGGAATCCTTTTATGCAGAAAAGTTTTACTCCAAGCTAAAAACGAATATCATTCAACCCCAAGCATTACAGGATTTTTATCCAAAAGCTGGCGCGACTAGGTATTTACAGTATCATTACATTGTAGCAAATAAGGCGGATATTGGGGAAAAACATCGACTGAATCAAGCACCCGATCAAAGCTATTATAGTGAAGTACATCTGCGTTTTCACCCAGCAATTCGCCTTTTAGTTGAGCAAACAGGTCTATATGATTTATTTTTAATTGATAAAGAACGAGGTCATATCGTTTATAGTGTTTTTAAGGAAGTTGATTTCTCTACTAGTTTGTTAAATGGGCCATATGCTCAAAGCAGCCTTGCCAAAGCAATGTATACCATTATGGAAGAGCCGGCGCGTGGTCGAGTGATTATTGAAGATTTCAAACCTTATGGTGCTTCTTATGGTGCATCAGCAGCATTTATGGCGGTTCCCGTTTACAATAAGCAGAATTATGTTGGCATTCTTGCTATCCAATTGCCTACCGATAAAATTAATAGCATCATGACCCGAGATAAAAATTGGCGTGAGGACGGCTTGGGTGAGTCGGGAGAAGTCTATTTAGTCGGTAGCGATTTCACCATGCGTTCTGATGCCCGTTTTCTTCTTGAAGATGCAGAGGGCTATCTGGAAACGCTTAAACAGGCTGAAGTCGCTGAAGAGCTATTACACCGGATTAAAACCTTCAAGACTTCTATTTTAAATCAGTCGGTTAAAACAGAAACCGCCTATTCAGCACATGAAGGTAGAACTGGCCATAAAATTGTTCAAGACTATCGAGGGATAGAAGTTTTGAGTGCTTATGCACCGCTAAACATTGGTAACTTACGTTGGATTATTTTAGCTGAAAAGGACCTTGCTGAAGTTAATAAGCCTATTAGGGAACTTCAATATGCGATGATGACAGCAACGGTTATTTTAGTGCTAATTACCGGCGTACTTTCTTTAATCTTTGCTTCAAGATTTTTGCAACCTATTTATGAAATCACACATATTATAACCCAATTTCTTGCTGGACATAAAGTAAGTACCATCAGGATAGACAGTGGTGATGAAATAGGCCAACTTAAAAATACCGTGAAACAACTGATAGACAATTCGCAACAACAGCGCGAAAAAATAAAGGTACAGGCACAAGAAAATCAGACACTGATGCTCAATTTTTTACCAAGTGCCATCGTTAAAAAACTACAATCTCGTGAAAAAAATATCGCCTATAAGCATCCTAATGTTGCCATTATGTTTACCTCTCTGCACGGTTTTGAATTTATTGAAAAAATGGAAGTCTCTGCTGTTGTCAAAAAATTAGGTAAACTGTTTCAGTCTTTTGATGATTTGGCCTTACGATATGATATTGAAAAAATTGCTGTGGTTGGAGATAGTTATATCGCAGCTTGTGGCTTAAATAAACCCCGCTTAAATTATGCCGCCCGATGCGCTGAATTTGCACAACAGCTATTTGAGGTTGTTGCACTTTTTAACCAAGAAGAAGAACTTGAACTGATATTACGTATAGGTATCGGGGCGGGAGAAGTCATTTCCGGTATTATTGGTAATGAGCGTTATGTTTACAGCCTTTGGGGAGATGCCGTGAATATTGCTAGTAGCATTCGTTATGATGCTAATCCAAATAGTTTACGTGTCACCCAATTGGTATACAATCAATTAAAGATCACCGATGGTTTTGAAAAATGTGAACTCCTGTCACTCATGGGTATTGGTAATCTGGGCACTTGGGAATATAAATATCAGCCTTTTAATCATTCATCAAAGGGAGTGAGTTGATATGTTCGATGAACTGATTGTGCATATTAATAACATTTTTTTTGTCTTTGAATCGCTTACAAGTGAAAACGGGTTTTGGTGGGGAGTAGGCATTATAGTGCTATACCCACTCTTACTCATTATCATTACTGAACTGACGCATCGGCTGAATAAAGAGAATTCAGAATTTTTATCTCTTATTGTTCATGTCAGAAATATTGTTCTTCCTATATTGCTGCTTTATCTGTTATTAGCAAAAATTCTCATACTGCCTGAAAGTCATCTGGCTTTAAAAATCATAAAAAGCCTGTTCTGGATTTTACTGATTTCTTTTATCCTAAAAACGGTCAATGCGATACTTTTCTCGGAAACCTTTAAGTTTCAAGAGCGTATGCCTAAATTATTGGTTGACTTTATACGCGCCTTTTTGGTTTTGTTTGGGATTGCTTTGGTTGCAGCTGATGTTTGGGGTGCTGATCTGGGCAACTTATTAGCGGCACTCGGGATGGGTTCGTTAGTTCTTGGTTTGGCACTGCAAGATGTTTTGGGCGGATTATTTTCTGGTATTGCATTATTATCTTCCCGTCCATTCATTGTGGGAGATTGGATTCGTGTTGGTGAGGTTGAGGGACAAGTTAAAAGTATTGATTGGCGTGCTGTATCCTTACAAACTAAAGATAAAAGCCTTGTTACGATTCCAAACGCTGTCATTGCACAAACAGAATTTGAAAATTTTAGTAAGCCAACACCGCTTCACCGAATAAGCGTTAATATTGATTTTTTGCTCGAACACCCACCTAATCAGGTGATTTTGGTTTTATTAAAAATGCTCAAAAATATGCCGGGCGTATTAAAAAATCCTGAACCTGATGTCTTGTTATCCAGTTATAATGCAGGCGCGTTTGCCTGTTATGAAATTCGCTGTTTCATCAGTCATTATGAAAAAAAAGATGAGACTTATAAATTGCTGATGTCACAAATCTGGTATACCAGCCAGCGTGAAAAGATTTATTTGAATCCTAAACAGTTGAATCGTCCCTCGTTAAGCACTGACAAACTGCTTGAAAAATTAAAAATGCTCAATGTATTCGATGTGCGCGATGATGATTTTATGCAATTAGCACAAAATGCTCAGATCGAAAATTATGGTATGCAGGAACTCATTTTAACAGAAAACCTGCCGTCAATGCGGTTCTACATTGTCGTAGAGGGTATTGCAGAACAACGCCATGAAGTGACGCATAACCAGCAAACGGCAACTTATCGTTTAACGACGGGTGAATTTTTTGGCTTTTCTGGTATGGTGAGTAACGAAAACGGTGGCGAAAGCGTTGTGGCAATCACTGATTTAACTGTTATCGCAATTAAAATGGAAGCGATTCGTAGAATGTTACAAAGAAACCCTCAAATTGCAGATTGTTTAGAAAAGGTCATCAGTTCGAGAAATGCTTTATTATAGCGAGCATAGCTAATGTCAGGTCGAAAATGATTAACATTATTCGTCACGACAATAAGATTCGCTGCCAAAACATGGGCTATCATGGTGTCATGTTCCCTAATAGGCGTATTCCTCGTTCCCAAACTCAGTTTGGGAATGCCTTTTATGATGCTCTGCGTCATTCATTTATAAAGATAGCGCGCGTAGCTTGATCACCCTACTGACTCAAAACGATTTTTCTAATCCTGCCTGTTTGAGAATACCACAGGTTGCTTTACACAGTCTATGACACCATTTTCAAGAAGTAATTCCGGCACCATGATACGAAGCTTGCTTTCAAGTTCTGCTTGAGTTTCGGCTTCAGTAATCAGTCCCGGAATATCCTCGCTCTCAGCAACCCAGACTTCTGCGTCATTATCCCAAATCGCTTTTATGTGATATGTCTTTCTGTGCATTGCTGTCACTCCTTCGTGTGTTTGCAATCATTAGGAATGGTCACGAAATAAATTCCCGTTGTAGTAAACGTAGTAAATGTAGGGTGCGTCCCACGCACCATTTTTTGTGTGTCAATTCTTCTTATTTTCGAGCAATGTGTTTTTGAAAGAGGTGCGTAAGACGCACCCTACGCTTGCTTCAAAAAATGGCGAATAAATAGCGACATGGCTTGGTTACACCTGCACCACATTCCGCATAGGTTTGCTCACTGTCACCCAGAGAAATATCTCATTCCCCATCTTTCGATAATCCGTCGATTCAATATTAAAACCAATTTCTTCTAAAGCAGCATACAGTTTTTCAGGGCTTTTGTGGCTGTAATATAACTCTTGTTCCATGAATTTTTTATAACCATCAAATTCATTGCTGCCGGTATATTCTTTTGTTGCGTAGGTAAATAATGCATGACCTTTCGGACACAACCAACGATGGAATTTATCAAACAAAGCCAGATGATCATTACTTGGAACATGAAATAGGCTATAAATCGCAGTAATTGCCTCAAAATGATTTGGCTCAAATTCAACCTGACGCAGATCGGCATAAATCGTTTTCATTTCTGGAACATATTTAGATGCCAACTCAAGCATTTGCCTAGAAAAATCTACACCAGTAACTGTCCAAGCGCGATCAATAAACCATTGTGCCCATGGCTTGCCGACTCCACAGCCTAGGAGGCTGTCCGAGAATGCAATTCCCCCATTTTTTTAAGGTTCAATTTTTTGAAACGGGCCAATCAAGATTTCATGCAGATGCTTTTTTGCACATTGATTCTTCCCTGATTTTCAGATTTTAGCTATTTGTCGTGCTTTTATATGTCAATTCTCCCCCTTATTTATATTTTGTACCTATTCATGCCTTTTGTGGGGCTATTTGATCAAACATTGGACGCACTGCTCCTGTAATTATTGCTTTCACCATTTTTTTCATATTATGTGCAGCACACACTAATGAAAACTCACCTGCCACTTTGGAAAATCCTCGCACACTGAATCCTCTAAAACCGCCGTTTTTAGTTTGGCCAAATACCGGTTCAACAATCACCTTGCGCTGTTTGTAAATCTCTTTCGATTCTTCCCTTTCCATTCGTTCCCTCATCTTCTGCCTTAATCCTTCATGGCTATCGGTGTTGATGGTACGAGCCGCTCCATTTTTTGATTGACAACAGCGAACATGATATTGGCAACCCACACATATAGAAGCATCACCCTGATAAACGCATTTCCCATTCTTATCTTTTGTTTTAAGCTTAAGACATTGCTCACCGGGACACTTAAAATAATCCTTTTCTTCATAATAGAGAAAGTCTGCCTTGACTAAGTTCCGATTCGATTGTTCAAGCGATTCATTATGTTTTTTGTCATTACGATCTATCGGAACATAAGCTTCTATTTGATTTTGTTCCAGAGCTTCCAAGTTCTTTCCCGATTGGTAGCCATTGTCTAAAGTCATTTTATCAGGCAGTTTTCCTGTGTTTTCTTTGATGTTTTCAAGTCCGGCTTTGACTTCTTGTTTGTCGTTAGCGTTCTGACTAACGTGTTGGCCAACTATGATTTGGTTATCACTATCAACGCTTATTTGAGAATTGTAATTATAGTCAAAATGCCCTTTCTTACCCATGATACGAGCATCTTTATCAGCAAAGCTTATTTGTTTTTTATCATCTATCGGTTTGCCCGGGTTAATCGTTTCTTCACGAGCTTCAAGGGCTTCTTTTGCGGTTTTGATAGTTTCTAATCGTTGGTTTTTAAACTGGATTTCTTCTGGTAATTCATAACTGGTTTTTTCATGGTAATCGGCATCTTCTTCACTATCGCTGATATTGGCTTGCTCAACCAATAATTCGATTTCTTCACAAAGTTTTTGTTCTTTTTCTTTTAAATGTTTATAACTCATCGCCTTATGTTTGGAACTGTTAGCCTTGAACTTAGAACCATCAACACTAACATGACCCAACGAGACCAGTTTCATTTCAATAGCAAGTTCAACCGTTTGTTTAAAGCAAGTATGAAAAAATTCGGGATTATCTTTGCGAAAATCACTCAAAACGCGAAAGTTCGGACTGTTCATCGCAGCGATATACATGAATGATAAATCCTCATTACAACGCCTTTCCAGTTGACGGGAACTGAACACACCATGAGTATAACCATATATCAATATCCCAACTATTTTTTTGGGATGATAGGCATTTTGTCCTTTGCGGTTATACTTGGCTTCTATGTCAGATGTATCAAGTTGTTCAAACAAATCCTTGAACACAAAACAATCATGATCATCCGGCAATAAATCAAATATATTACCTGAAAAGTGTTGGGCTTTATCAAGCTTTGCGAAATCAGATTTAAAAGGAATAAACATTATTAGAATATTGAACTTGGCGAAAAATTTTTATTATACCAGCTTTTTGAATTCTCGGACAGCCTCCTAGGTACTGCTGCCACTGATGAAATCATGGACGCTTGGGGACAAGCTTATTGGTTCTTAGCTAATGTCCTCATTGA
>Ga0233403_10000123_pt1 | contig 33015 bp, 15 predicted proteins | sample Na_oxic_1_MG_FD_179866 | JGI IMG/M metagenome (GOLD analysis project Ga0233403, IMG submission 179866) | Seawater microbial communities from Saanich Inlet, British Columbia, Canada - Na_oxic_1_MG | ecosystem: Environmental > Aquatic > Marine > Inlet | place: Canada: British Columbia | collected...
CTTCGGAAAGAAAAGCGTCTAAAGTTGCATTTGCCACTGAGGAAACTCGCAAGATTGTGGTAAGACATGCAAAAAAAGAGGGATTAATTGAAGGCAAAAAAGAGGGATTAATGGAAACGGCTCAAAACATGATAGCCAAAGGCTTTGATGTCCAAGCCATTTCTGAGATAACCGGACTTGATGTTGAAACTATCAATCAACTTGGGACGGAATAATACCCTTATTATCTAACAAAATGAGTGCGAATGAATATCCCGTACACACCGATAAAGAGCGTACTAAGATATTCATCGATCCTAAGTACAAAGTGGATATAGCCTTTGTCATTGATGACAGTGGCAGTATGCAAAGTGAAATCAACCAAGTCCAAGCAGCTTTGAATAAGTTCATTGATGAGGTTGATCCAAGTGAAGCTCCACTTAGTGTCTTACTTACTTTTGGCGATCAAGTGAAGTACCGAGCCGTAACCCAAGACATGACGGTATTACGGGATGCGGTTGGTAGATTGAAAGCCTCTGGTGGTGGTACTTGTCCAGAAGCCTCGTTTGAAGCCATAAGCTTTGCCATTCCTCATGTCAAAGAAGGCGGAACTATCCTGTTTGCCACGGATGCGTCGCCTTACGAAGGCTCCGACGTAGATGACATGATTGCCCGTTTAAATAGTAATGGCATTCGTTTCAATGCGATGGTATTTGGGGATTGTGCTGACGAGAATAGTTGGAATCAGTAAAATGGGTAAAACGTTGCGGACGGGGTTGCAAACCCCGTCCAGCCAGTAAAGTAAACGTTGCGGACGGGGTTGCAAACCCCGTCCGGCAATTCACTACCATTAAGTTAAGCATTGGAGTCCAAACATTTAGATTTGGAAGTGTTTGATATTTAAGCCGAATAATCCAAATATGAAGGTTTGGATTCCAATAAAATTCCTTAACTTAATGGCATTGGTCCGGCGATTGGCCCTTAATCCTTTTAAAATATTTGGAATTTAAACCTGACAGGTTTTCAAAACCTGTCAGGTTTTTTTTTGGCCCTTAATCCTTTCAATTTTAGGGTTTAATCTCGCTTAAGCTTTAAACCGAAGTTGCAAAATGGGTTCGGTGGTGTTAGTCTCAATTTCCACCGGATGGACATTATGCGTTGTCAGCAAGTTCAACAGAGAGATTAAGTAGTGAACCATAAATTTTCAGGTATTATGAATTTTTTGTAGGGTGGGCAAAGTCCTTTTTTTGGGGAGCCTCGGTGGGCAACAAAAAGACGTTGCCCACCCTACAAAATACTTACAAAGCATTATTAAGGGACAAGTCTATTTTATAATGTTAAAAAACTTGTGGTTCAGTACATACTTCTAATCCGGTTAATCCTTTAATCCGGTGAATCCGGATTCAGACCGGTTAGGATTTTGGGGATTTTTTGAGAAAACGTTGCGGACGGGGTTGCAAACCCCGTCCGGCGATCAATTGATAATCCGGTGAATCCGGATTCAGACAATTTATAAGTTGAAAAGATGAATACAATCTTAACAAAAGATAAAGATTATTCTGCTTGGCTAAAGGAACTGAAAACTAAAGTTCGATTAGTTCAGATAAAAGCAGCAGTTAAAGTTAATTCTGAATTATTGTGGTTCTATTGGGAACTCGGACAAGATATTATAGACAAACAAAAAAATGCCAAATGGGGCGATGGTTTTTTAAAACAACTGAGCCTTGATTTATCGGCTGAATTTCCGGCTATTAAGGGATTTTCTTTAACCAATCTAAAATATATCAAACAGTGGTATGTATTTTACTCGCAAGAAATTCAAAAAAGCCAACAAGCTGTTGGCCAAAATTCATCACAAGTGCTACTGCATGAAGACGAACCAATTGGGCAACAACTGGTTGTCCAATTAACCCAAATTCCTTGGGGACACAATATTGTCATCATTTCTAAATGTAAAAACACGAATGAAGCTTTTTTCTATATTCAAAAGACCATTCAAAATAACTGGTCAAGGGCCGTTTTGATCCATCATATTGAAAGTGGTCTGTTTCATCGAGAAGGTAAAGCTATAACTAATTTTGAGGTTACGCTACCGGCACCTCAATCAGATTTAGCCAAAGAGATGCTCAAAGACCCTTACAACTTTGATTTTCTTACCTTAACCGAAAAACACGATGAAAGGGAATTGGAAAATGCACTAGTAAACCATGTTACTAAATTCTTACTGGAACTTCGAGCCGGATTTTCTTACCTTGGACAACAATATAAATTGGAAGTTGCCGGTGATGAATTTTTTATTGATTTGCTATTTTATCATGTCAAACTGCATTGCTATGTTGTGGTTGAACTGAAAGCCGTGAAATTTAAACCGGAATTTACCGGTAAGCTTAATTTTTATGTTTCTGCTGTCGATGGATTTATAAAATCAGAACTGGATAATCCCACTATTGGTATTCTAATCTGCAAATCGAAAAATGATATGGTGGTGGAATATGCTCTAAAGGATGTTCATAAACCGATTGGGGTGAGTGAATATATTATTACTAAAAATTTGCCAAAGGAATTTAAGTCTTCTTTGCCAAGTATTGAAGAGATTGAAACAGAGTTGGATAACTTTGCTCAACAGAATGGGGATAGCAAGCGCGATTAAGTACAAAGGATTTGCGGATTAAACAAACGCATTGTGCTAGTGGTTGGGTTTATCATGCGTCTTTGCTGGACGGGGTTTGCAACCCCGTCCGTAACGTTTTACAAACCAGTGACAATTTAAGATAGAAATTAATTGTATTGACAGCCTAATAAATTTTTCTAAAGGGGTGTCTATATAAGTAAGGCAAGCATTTTTGGTTACCCAAACGTTAACTACAAAGATTGTATATCGATGCGGATTTTTCGCTGATATAAAATAATTGGAGCCAAACCTCAGAGGTTTTGGAAACCTCTGAGGTTTTCCAATAGTGAACGGAACACTTGTTGCCTTAATTGTTAACATATTGTTATTTAATTAAATTTTTAAACCTCAAAGAAATCCGATTTTTGCAAAAAATCGGATTTCTGGCTTCAACAAAATTTTTTTAAAACCTCAAAGAAATCCGATTTTTGCAAAAAATCGGATTTCTGGCTGAGTTAAATCGGATTAAATTGTAATGGGTTTTGGGTTTTATTTTTTACTTATTAAATAATCTTTAAGGAAACCAACATTAATTCGTTAATTTCTAAATTAATTGTATTGACACCCTAATAAATTTTGAAAAAGGGGTGTCTAAGTAAGGCAAGCATTTTTAGTCGCTCCGCTTCGTTAAGTATAACGAATAAGGAAACCAACGAATGCCTTTGATTCGTTTATTTCTAAATTAATTGTATTGACACCCTAATAAATTTTTCCAAAGGGGTGTCTATATAGATAAGGCAAACATTTTTTAGTAGCATTGCCTTATTGAGTATAACGAATAAGGAAAGCAACGAAGGTTCGTCAATTCATTAATTTCTTAATTCGTTGTAATTATTATTTACGTTGCTGGAGATTATCAGATGCTGAAAAAAACAACTCTCCTAATCGTTTTTCTTACTTTCTTATGCGGTACCTCAACTACCGTTTGGGCTGGTAAGAATATTATGACTAAAAATGGTTTGTTAAGTAACTTAACGGAACAAGACATCAACATTGTATATGTGGATATCTATCCTCCGGAACAAGGCGAGTGGTATGTTGTCAAAGTCAATTTTCTGAAGGTGGAAACCTCAACCGAAGCGGTTGATGCTTACTTTGATTACCTTAATTCTCAAAAGGAACAAGGCGGCTCCACGTTTTGGGATGCCACTAGAGAAGTTTTAAAAGAAGTAGAATCCCACGCCAGCCTTGAAGTGACTGATGCTTATGGCAATTTCATTGGCTCAGTGCCTAATTTGGGGGTAGTTACACTTTTTAAAAAGGTGAAGTTCCAAGCAACCCGGTCATACTATCGGGTAAAAATCAGTTGTTCACAAGGTGCCGGGCTTTATCATTTGGTATTTGAGTATAAATAGTAAGGTAATTTCCAAAAAAATATGGGGCAACCACAAGGGATTGCCCTTACCTTGGGGCAACCACAAGGGATTGCCCCTACCTTGGGGCAATCCACGGGGAGAGCCTTTGGTATATTATTATTTGGGAGACAAAAAATGAGTGAACGCCGGATGTGTATTAGCTGTAGACATGAAGATACTTCTCGACAATTATCTTCAAGCGAGCCTAATTATCCGGGTAAAGCTTATGAACTTGGTTTTGCTATTTGGTGTGAATACTGGCGACGATTCATTGACAATGAAGAACGCCAAGGCATTAGAAAACGAGATGATGGCTCTATGGAAAAAGAGTGGTGTACGATGTGGATACATTACTAATAATTTAATTGGTTTTTTGTGTGGAGATGTAGGTGTTCAGATAAATATTTTGGCCCAGACCTCAGAGGTTTTGGAAACCTCTGAGGTCTTTAGAGCGTGACATTTTTCTGAAACTCTATAGTACGATGTCTGTACTAACTTCACATTAAAAAGTGGCTGGAAATTAGCCTAAGTTGGTAAAATTCCCATGTTGTTTGTGGGTGAAAAATTTACCGTTTTTTTGTAACTCAATCATGAGGAAACTTAATCATGTGTGCTTTTAAACAAAGGGCATCTGTTGGACAGAATGCCAATGTAGAGCCTCCCGAACGACGATGGTGGGGGTGTATGCGGTGGGGAATAGATTCGTTCTCTGCCTTTTTGACCACGACTCTTTTGAGTTGTTGTTTGCTTTTTACCGGGTTAGCACAAGCGGCTGATCCGGTAGATTGTGAGAATTGGTGGTTTGACCCCGGAGAAAAAGGTGAGAGTGCGTCTGATCTTGTACAAACGTATAAAAGCAAAGGAATTTTTAGTGATGGCAATGTTTGCTACAAAGAAACCAGAGCTGATTTCATTTACATTTTAGTAACTGCTTTGGACAAGATGCTAAATGAAAGATTTAGTTATTCTGGTAGTACTAATAGCAATTTTGCTGATGTTAATCCTAGTGTTTTCCACTATGATCAAATCCGTATGGCTGAGGAGGCAAGTCCTTCCGGTTTGGGGATTATTGATACTGGAAATGATAACTTCCGTCCCACAGAAGGTATTTCAAGAGTTGAGGCTCTGGCTTTTACGGTGAGAACCTACGAAAGGTATTGCGGAACTATCAATGCTGGTATTTCTCCTTTTACGGATCGTACAGATGCTCCTGATCCAGTTATGTATAAGTATATGGATAAAGGTTTCGCCGCCGGTTTAGTTAGCGGATATGTTGTTGATAAAGGTCAAAGAGAATTTCGACCAAATAACGAAGTTCCTCGGCATGAGTCTGTTGCTTTTATTGATAAAATGATTAGCAAAGTTGAATCTTGCCTTAAACCGGTGATGGAAATCATCGCTCCTAATCCCACAGATCATGATTTTGGATCCGTAGATGTTGGTAATAGCATAAGTGAAACCTTTACCATCAAAAATACCGGTAATGCTGATCTAAATGGTATTAGGATTACTGATGCTGTAGTATTTGATCTTCAGAATGATGGTTGTAGTAATACAACTCTGGAGCCTAATGCCACATGTACTTTCGATATTGTTTTCAGTCCTCCAGTTGAAACGACTGATGTATATTCAGCCCGGATATCTGTTTACTCTGATGCAAACGATCTTGATTTCCAAGTGAGTGGTAAAACAACTATTACCCCGACTAATTGTGATAATAGCATTTGTGAATTACAGGTAAGTATTTCTGGTGGTGGTACGGTGAACAGTTCGCCTTCTGGAAATAGTTGTGGTAGTAATTGCTATGCTTATGATGAAGGTAAATCGGTTACATTAACTGCAAACGAATCATTGGGTTCTACTTTTGTAGGTTGGAGTGATAATTCTTGTAGTGGCACTTCATGCACTATAACCATGAATGGGCCAAAGTCGGTGACGGCTACTTTCAAGAATGACAAGCCAATATTGGCATTGGTGCCTCCGCCGGCTGACAATGATGAGGACTTAGGGCGTGACTTTACAGTGAAATGGACAGCTACTGATGACAAGCCATCCAGCGGACTGACACATAAAGTGCGTTTTTGGAAAGAAGGTGATGAGTCGAATGCTGTTGCTTTGAATTGTGCTGCTGATGGCACGTTGACTTGTAAGCCATTTGATCTGGTACCAGAGGTTGACTATAACACATGGTATGTCTTAGAAGTCACTGCCACTGATGAGGGCAATGCTTTCGATAAGCAAGAATGGCGGTTTAAGACTCTGGTGAATAAGGCCCCTTCGCCACCAGAAAGTGTTTCTTTAGCACCATGTAATCAGGTTGAGGTGAAAAATTGGTTGAATGATGATTTGAAGCTCACTTGGAAAGTGCCGGATCCAGCAGATTTTGAGGGTGATTTGGTCACTTATTTAGTTTACTTTAATGACCTTAATACGGTATTTGCAGAAGTAAACTGTGACACTGCTACTTGTTCTGTTGCTATTCCAACGAGTAAGCTAACCTTTGGCTCAACTTACTCTTGGCAGGTTTACCCTATTGATGCTTATAATGGTAAAAATTCGGCGCGGAGTAATGCCAGTAATCTTTGCAGTTTCACAACGCATGGAAATACATCTCCAGAGAGGCCGACAAATCCATCTCCAGCGATAGCTGCAACTGGGATTGATCACACAGTTGATCTAGGATTGAGTTGGGATAAAAGTACAGATGTTGATGGGGATCAAATTCTGTATAGCGTCTATTTTGGGGACACTGGATTACAGCCGGTTGCTGCATGTCAAAATCAGGCTACGCTAACTTGCACTATTCCGGCAGCCCAACTCGAAGAAGGCAAAGTTTATTTTTGGCGAGTTGATGTTACTGACGGTGTTAATAGTCCTGTGCCGGGAGAGCCGTGGAGTTTCCAAACGTTGACTAATCAACCGCCGGACAAGGTAGTTTCACCTATCATCAAACAAGGTGATACGATTGACGCGGATCCGACCCAAGTTGAAGTGGTCGTCAATGCTGATGCGCCAGTGCTTTTCAGTTGGCAAGCAAGTACGGATAACGAGCAAGAAGCTGTGACTTATCGTTTCTGTTACCATCAACAAGGTACTGCTTCTGATAATTGTACTGATGTCGCTCAAAATTCATTTGAATTACCAAATGGGTTAATGCCGGGGGCTGCTTATGATTATTGGGTAATTGCTAAAGACAGTAACGGCAATGAAGCTGAGTATGATACTTGGAATTTCAAAACTCAGGAATCAGCTATCGGTTATCCTTTAGCCACGGCTTCGGGGCTGTATGATATCCGGATAGAATTGAAAAGCCCCAGTGATAATGTTGATGTAGTTAAATATCATCTGTTACGGGTTAAGCGGAATGGGGCCAACCCGGAAGACTTGGTATTTAATTATCCGGCTGACGTTGTTACAGACAAGCCGATTACACGCCCCAATTTGTTCCATAACGATAAAAAGTTTGAACAAGTTGATCGCAGTGTCGAATTCTGTTATCAAGTGGTTGGTTTAACTAAAGATAATGTGGAAATCGACCGTTCTTCCGTTAGTTGTGCGATATTTGGTCATGTCATCCTTGAGACCAGAAATTCTGGTGGTTTAAAGGGAAAGACTGAAGTTGTACCTATTTTTATCCAAAATGCTAATGGTTTGAAGATTGGAGCCAGTGATATTAAGTTACGGTATGACAACCGGGTGATAACTTATGTCAAAGTTGATCCAGCCACAATGCTCAAAGGGACCGATCTCAATTCACTGATAGGTGATGATTATGAAGTAGAAGGTATAGATGTAGTTGATGATTCGGATAGCAATTACAATATATTGTCTCTTTCTATATTTGCCAACGGTGATCCGGAGCCCTTGAAAGATATCGGGGGGCTTGTTAATGTGACTTTTAATGTCATAGGTAATGATGGCGACACAACTTTACTTGAATTGTTGCAATCAGCGTCAACGCCGGCTAGAAATAGCAGAATTGATGATGACGATTTTGCTAAAACAATTTCCAATGAGATTCTCATTGTGCGGAATGGTATTTTTGGTGTTGGTCAAGCTTATATTAGAGGTGATGTAAGCGGCGACGGTTCTAAAACAACGACTGACGCTCGTAAGGTTCAATTCATTGGTATTAAGAGAAATGAAGCAACTCCGGAACAAGAGGTTGCTGGTGACGTGAATGGCGATGAATTCGTTGATTCTGGTGATTCTGGAATGATTATTTATCATTCGCTTAATGACGAGTGGCCGGGTTCAACTGCACCAACAACTAGAAGAAGGGGTGGATTGCGTGAGGGGCAAAACTTGCGTGAGGAACATTCTACAACTGTGGGTGAAGGTAAACCGACTATTGTCTTTAGTTTGGGAGAAGTAACTGGCACTTTTGGTTCAAAAGTAACTTTGCCTTTATTGGTTCATAATGTCACTGATTTAACTGCTGCTAATTTAGCCATTGTTTTTGACACCAGAGTTATTGCTGAGGTTGTTAGTGTAGAAAGATTTGGGCTAACTGCGGAAGCCCGCCTATCATCTTTTGCCAAAAATGGCATCTTACGCATTGGTATGAGTCACAAAATGGCCATCAATGGGAGTGGTGAATTTGCACTAATTACATTCCGTTTAGTGTCGGAAGGAACGGTGAAAAGCACGGAATTATCTATTGCCCAAGCCAGACTTTACGATGTCTTCGGACGTAATTTTGCGACTTCGGCGTTACAACGGCAAATCGGAGCCGAACATGGTCGAGTTACCATTGTAGATGCCTCAGAAATGCCGGCAGAACCGGGTATTGAATGGGAAACAACGCCCCATGAGCCTAAACCTCCGAGAAGGGGTATTAAGGCTTATAGTATCTTTGGCGAAGCGAGAAGCAATATTGATAAACCCATAAAAGGTTTAATTGTTACAACCGAAGATAAAACCACCGAAACTAATCGGTATGGTGATTATCAAATATTAGGTTTGTCAAAAGGTGAATATGAAGTAAATGCGAATAAAGAGTCTGAGGATGGTGTTGTACTCATAGAAGCAAGCTGTTTTGTTGATGGTGAAAGTTGTCAACTTGATTTCCTAATTGAGTCTGATGATGAGTCCGATAGCAAATACGCGATCTATGGTACAGTCACCGATGACGATGGTTTGCCAATTAAGGGAGTGACTGTTGAAGCATGTGATCATGTCACTACAACTGACCAAACCGGCTTTTTTGTGTTTCTTGATTTACCGGCAGGTAAATGTGATGTGACTGCCAAACAAGGGACAACTAGCTTTGGCGAAGATTCTTGTGCTCTAGGCGGAAAGAGTAATTGTAAGTTGGATTTCAAAGCACCACCAGTGCTGCCACCAGATGTGGATGAGGTACAGCCTATGCCGCAACCAGATGTGGATGAGGTACAGCCTATACCGCAACCAGATGTGGATAAGGTACCACCGGTGATACTACCACCAGATGTGGATAAGACTCCTATTGATAACATTTATGGTGTTAAAATCCAAGTGAAGGATAAACAGAAACGGCCCATCAAAAATGTTGAGGTGCAAATAGGTGATATCACCGTAACTACCGATGATGATGGTTATGCCCATGTGGAAAATTTGCCAGAGGGTGAATACCGCCTCACCGCTAGTAAAGCGGGCTTGAGATTTTTGCCACGCGATTTTGAATTGGGTAATCAACAACTGTTGACGGAATTAGTTGTTACGCCGGTTACCGAATTGGAAGTCAAGATGGTGCCAACTCTCAGCCAGAAGGCTGAACAAGGTAAACACTTTAGCTATGAGATTATCGCCGTCAATGATGGTGATCAAACAGCAACGGATGTTTTTCTTGAGTATGAACTACCGGGTGGCACGGAACTAATTGCAGTTCATGATAGAGATGACGCTTGTAAACTTGATGACAACGTGATTACTTGTGATTTACCCGATTTAGTGGCGGGTGTAAGTTATAAAGTTGATGTTGAGTTAAAGGTGTTGAGACAAGCTGATTTTACCAATGTCGTTGCTTTGTATTCTAACGAGTACCCGGTGAATGAGGCAAAATGCCCTACTATCGTCAAGCCTTATTTATCCGTATTTGGCAAAGCAACTCCTAGTCCAATTGCGATGGGTGGTGTATTATCTTACCGGTTCACTGTGGAACTGAGTGATAATTCCCCAGTGAAAGTCGCAGCTGGAAATAAGTTGATTGTCACATTACCTAAAGGGGTGAAGTTTAAATCATCTCCGGATAACTGTGAAGCTGAGGAGTTGGTTGTAATTTGTCACCCTGATATTCTCAGTGTGGTTAATCCGGATGATAATTCCAGTGTTACGATAAGTATGGAAGTCGTGCTTGAAGATCCGGGTTTGATAAAATTGGTTACCAAAGCCGAAATAATGGCAGATAACCACTCAAATCATGACTCTAAAGTCAATACTGAGATTAACACGCAGGGTATCAAAGTAGATGGTATTGTGGTAATTGACTTGACGGTGAGTATGAATCCACAGTTTAAAGCTGTCATTGCCGAAGTGGAAAAACGCATTATTGATGGATTTGCCAATGGTGCCACGCCGTTTATTGCTATTGTTAGCTTTAGGGATTACAACGATATTAAACTCGTTACAGCAACCAGAGACTTAGAAGTTTTGTTAAAGAAACTGAAAGGGTTGAGAACTAAAGGTGGTGGTATGTGTCCAGAAGCATCTGCGGAAGCCTTTATGTTAGCACTGGAGCATATCAACCAAAGTGGTACCATCATGCTTATCACTGATGCGCCTCATTATGATGATCCGCAAACGCTGGCGATGGTTGAGAGAATCAAGAAGGCTATAGTCGATAAGGAAATTAATTACCATCCCATTATTAGTTCTACTGATTGCGAGAAAGGTGGTTTGAACAATATCGGGGATTAACATCTGTGGTGGTATAAGCCAGAAATCCGATTTTTGCAAAAAATCGGATTTCTAGTTCCACCGATTTTTCTCGTTCCCACGCCGGCGCGTGGGAACCAGAAAAGAAATTAAAGAAATCCGATTTTTGCAAAAAATCGGATTTCTAGCTTTACTAAACGTTTTTTCTCGTTCCCACGCGCTGGCGTGGGAACGCATTCTCCTAAAAGCGTCGCGGGCAGGCCCACACGGGACGCTGGCGCGTCCCGAATGGGTTCCCACGCGCCGGCGTCAATGCCATTAAGTTAAGGAATTTTATTGGAATCCAAACCTTCAGATTTGGATTATTCGGCTTAAATATCAAACACTTCCAAATCTAAAGGTTTGGACTCCAATGCTTAACTTAATGGTAGTGACGCGCCGGCGCGTGGGAACCAGAAAATTGGGTAGAGCGACAGCGAAACCCACCATTTTTAATCTTTTTCTCGTTCCCACGCGCCGGCGTGGGAACGCATTCAGCGTCGCGGCCTCGCAGGTCCACACGGGACGCTGGCGCGTCCCGAATGGGTTCCCACGCCGGCGCGTGGGAACCAGAAAAAATTCTGATTCAGACAAAAGAGAATACAATCATGCAAAAATCCTACAATTTCCTAAAAAATATCCCATTCATATTCTTAATCATGTTGCCTATCTCCGGGCAAGGCTCTTCGGCAACCGATGCTTGGTGTTGGAATGGTGTAGAATGTCCAGATGTGAGTTCACCAGAAAAATTGGCTCTGGCGATTAATGATGGATTTAAAAAAGTTGGCGAGAGTAGTTTAGTTTCTGAGCCAACCGACGAAACACCTACAACTGATGCGGTTAATGACGATGCGTCATCCAATGCGGAGGTTAATGATACAACTGATCCTGTTATTATAACAGATGTTGATAAAGTATCTACAAGCAATGGCGTTGTTGAGCCTCCACCATCTGAAATAAGCGAAGCGAGTGAGATACAAAATGATGATCCGATAAATGACGAAGGCAACCCTAGTAATGATAGTGTTGATTCAGAATCTGATACGGAAAAATCAATTGAGGTGGATAATTCCACCGGTGACAATATTAACTCTGTCAGTGATAGCTCAAATGTTGGGGATGCAATAGATAACAGTGAACCATCATCTGATGATAACTTTGATAAAAATGCGGGTTCACCAAACAGCGTGCCGGTTGATTCGACAGATAAAAGTAATTCATCATCTCCCCAAAAAATTATAGCCACTACAAACAGTGACAATCCAAATAATGTCCCCCCAACTGTTGAGAGTGACAATATACCTCAAAAGATACCGGTTGCCGGAGATGAATTAGCTACACCTTCCACCACCACATCATCATCGTCACTTGAAATTAAATGTCCGGCTGAGCCGAAAATATTGGAGAAAAACTTCACTTTGCGAGTGGGTGATAAACCCATTACCCAAAAATTTCTGGGCGAACAAAGTAATCTTAAATTTATTCAAGTCCCTAATGGTCAATTGGTAACATTGTTAGCAGATACGGTTTTTTATGCCGATGGGGGAGCCAAAATTACTTTTGAGGCGCGTGATATTGGTAAAACTAATTTCAGTATTGGTAATTGTTTTAAGCAAACTTTGGTTAAAATTGAGGTACTTGAGCCATTGCCAACAACATGTCAAACCGACCAAACATTTCCCCTGCAACCAGAGCAACCCAATATCACCATGAATGTTGGCGAAACCCGAACTCTATGGTTTACCGGTGGACAAGCCAAACGGTGGCTTTCAACCGCGCCAGCCAGTGAAATCATAACCTTAGAGTCTCCGGAATTTCCAGAAGAAGGGGGAGCAAAATTAAAATTGATTGCATCCCAAGCCGGTACAACTCAATTGGCTATCAGTGATTGTGGTGAAAAAGCGGTTATCAATATCACCGTTGTTGATGATGATAATGAGGTAATATGTTCAGCCTTCCCCTTAAAGCCAAACAAACCGGATATCACTTTGGTTTTGGGAGAGTCGGCAATGACTCAAACCTTCGTTGGAGATGAGATTAATCTGACTGAACCGCCAGATGACGCAATTGTCATACTGGATTTACCCATTTATTCTGAAAATGGTGTCACCCAATTAAAATTGACACCGCGCCAAGCGGGTAAAACCCAATTAAGTATCAGTAATTGTGCGAGTTCGGCGGTTGTTAATATTACCGTGCTTAAACCGGATTCTTTGGCTTATTTTTGTTGGTTAGATGAAAACACCAAAGGAATTTGCAAAACACCTAACGATAAACTATCGCTTAACTTTAATGGTTTGGGGCTTGATGTTGAGGGTACACCTATAGATACCAAAGCATATTTTGAAGGTTTCATAAATACCGATTATGATTCACTCAATAATAATTTAATCGTTGGGCAAACCGATAAGGCTTCTGCTCACTTTAATATAATAGTGGATGAAGCACACTTAGGACGAGTTGCCGATATTATTTTATATGCAGAACGTCAAGCCAATAATGGTATACCCAGCCAATTTTTTATGTATAATGGCAGAACTTGGCAAGCTTGGGATGCCGATATCAGTAGTTTGGTAGCCACTAAGCACTATGATGACATGCCACTCATCACCGAATTGAATGTGAAGTTAGACTCGTTATTGGGATATAATACGTCTGGAGAATTTATACTCAATGTTGGTTATCGACTAAACAATGGGCATATCATTCTCAATGAAAACACGGCCCGTTTTTGGATTGCCAACAGCGACGCTTATCCACCGGTTAGAACCCGGGCTTATTTTGCGGGCAAAACCCAATGGTCAAATCGTAGTCATCGTACTCAGCAAAACGTAACAGTCACGCTAACAGTCAAACCGGATAATAACCATACCGGTGAAAAGGCTGATATAATTCTGGTGGCTCTTGTCCCGATTGGGGAAGAAATGCGTTGGTACATGCAATTGCCCAGCAAAAAGTGGATAGACTGGGATGGCGAAATTGAAAATCTGGTGACAACGAAAAGCAATGTGGTTTTAATTGACAATCTGAAAATAGAAATATCCGGCGACTTGACCGGTATTATGGGCAAAGTGACAGTTTACATCGGCTATCGTATGGAGAATAATCTCGTTGTTTTTAATGGCATGGAACCGGTTGAGGTGATGATACCCTAATAACTACAAGGATTGTATATAATAAGGGATTGGATCGTCGAAGAAATCCGATTTTTTTCAAAAATCGGATTTCTAGCACTTTACTGTTTGGAGTCCAAACCTTTAGATTTGGACATGACTAAATTCTTAATAACTACAAGGATTGTATATAATTAAGGGATTGGATCGTGGTGGTATTCGGTTTAAATCAAGAAATCCGATTTTTTCAAAAAATGGATTTCTCAATGGCTTTGGGATTTACGCTTTCGTGTACTAGGTACTACCGGTAATTGATGGACATTACCCAACTTGGATGAACATAATTACATGAAAATTATTCCTATCAACACGTTAACTCATCCAGACATTTTAACCAGCATGAGGCAAAAACACCTTTTGCTTTGGATATTGCCCGGCTGTACGGAAGATCAACTTTTCCCACTGTTGGAACTACCGTGGATTACGGTTTGGAATGATTGTCCACACTTAGATTTCACCCAACTATGGGAGAAAAAACTTGATACGCGTAAGCCCTTTCTTGTTGAACGTCCGGAACAAGACCCACCTGAATTGAGAAGCAACGAATTTTTGCGCGTTTATCACTTACATCCGCTCAACAATAAGCAGGATGCCTCTCTAGCAAGAAGGCAAGCGCGGTATTCTGAACAATTTAGAGATAAAATTGAGCACTATAAAACCGGCATTGTTACATTTGTTGGTTCCAATCTCAATGCGTCTTGGGAAAAAGTCGTCTTAACTCATGATTTGGCTCCTAATTTGCGGATAACGCTCATGACGGATGATTCAATTACGTCTCCAACTGAAGGAGATGGCATTGCCTATCAATGGGCTAACTCATTACCGGATTTTTTAAAAGAATATCACAGTGTTATTGCTGAAGTTGAAGAACCCTCTGTTATTGACCTCAAAAACGCACCGGGCATTGTAGTTGATGAATCTCTGTTGGAAGATTTGTCGGATTATTGGACTTTGCTATCCCGTGGTTTGGTATTATCCTCGGATGTGTCTCAAGACGATTTTGATAAATTTGTTAGTGGCGAAGAAATATGGTCACTCTATGCAGCCGGGGCACCTTATCTTCGTAATAAGATATGTCACAAGTTATCACAATCTTCTGAATCGGTTATCAATTTTATTGAAGATGTGATCGAAACAATTAGGAGATTTGAAAATACCGAATCTGAACCAACCGATCAGCTTAGACAATTCTTGTTGTTTTCAGAATCGGGCAGTGGGGTGACAACGTTATTACGTCAAACGGCGATCACCTTGGCGCAACGTGGCTACCCTACTTTGATAGCAAAACCATTTTCACGCGGTTTTGGTGGACGTGTACTTGAACATTTTATCGTGGATGTCCAAGATAAATGGCGCAAGAAGCGTCAAAGCAAAGGTTCTGGGATGATTGGATTGCTACCGGTTTGCTTAGTGCTTGATACTGACACTGAAACCTTTTATCGTGGTTCCTCCTTAGCACGACAGTTGTCAGGCTTAGGGCGAAGAGTTGTATTAATTCGCGCCCTAGAAAGATCGCAAGATGAATTACGTCAAGTGTCGCAAGATAAACAACTTAATAATGTCTACACCTTACCGGCTACAGTCAGTGAAGAAGAATTGGTAGAACTTGGAAAACACCTTCGGCAATTTTGCTTGCAACGTCAATTAGCCGATATTCCCACTGAAGGAGAGTGGCAAGCTTATTATTCGGGCTTAGAAAATCTATCGCAGTCATCCCATTTTGAGGAAAATATCTCTATATCACCCCTTTTTCTGATAGGTATCTATCCTTTTATTAAGGAACGTATTTTTGATCAAAATTCCCTAGAACAATATTATTATCACAAATGGGAAAAATTAAATAATTCTAATATTCAAGAACTTATCCGGGTTTTGGCAGCAGCCACCACTTATGGGATTAGTATTCCTTATGATACTTTGAGAAGACATCCTAATATTGATCTCAGTACACTTGAGAAAAATGATAAGGAAAGCCAGCGGAAAATGGATACTTTTATAGAATGGAACATGCCTATTAGTACCAGAAACTGGCATCTTTATATGAGACATCCAGCCATTGGAATATTACTTTCTCGAACTATCGATCCCTTTGAAGGAGATGTGCCCTATTCAGCTTTATTACCTTTATTAAAAGAATTAACGACTAAAGCCGAAGATATTTGGTTTGCAGAAACGCTGGTTTTCAAATTGGGGCGTTACTTTAACAGTCGTTCACCTAAATTCAGTTTAGAAACCGATACTTCAATTCAAAAAGCAGCACGTATTATTTTCAATACGATTCCTTTGGAATTGAAAAACATTAGCCGTACCCTTCGTCATCACGAAGGGCGGTATCATGTTCATGTCCTCCAAGCTTGTTCTCAGGTTTTAAATGAACCGCATCTAACTACCCTAAAGCCGGAGATTGTCTTAGAAATTGCCAAAGAAGAATATGATTTTGCTCAAAATGAGTTAGAGCATGCTCTCAACAATAGCAGTGATGGCGAACCTGACAGTAACATTTATAATACAATGGCACTGGCAAGCTTTAAATTAGCGGCAATATTACAGAATCAAAACCAGAATGTTTTTCGTCAACAGTTCAAATCCGCTTTGGCCTTTCAGGAAAAGGCGATTATCAGTGATCCAGCGAACGGACATGCACTTTCTCAATTTGTTAGGAAAACGCTGGACAGCTTAGGTGATGAAAATGAAAAAAAATGGTCATTTGAAGAAAAGATGGAATTTGTCATGCAAGCCGAGTCTAGACTGGTTGAGTTAATTCGTCTTCATTCAGAAAAACGCTGGCGCAATATTGAGCCGGTTGATGCTGAAATGCTACTAGTACAGATTATCAACCAACATGCGAAAATTTCTAAAAAACTCGTGGGTGAAACCAAGCATTTTTCAACATTTAAGATAACTCACCCGGAAACGGCTCTATTTTTGAGAATTCGGCAAACACTTGACACATGTACTTTACAACAAGGGTTCTGTCAGTCTCAATTAGCAACGGAACTTAGGCAACTTCGTGAAGAATTTGTGGCACTCAAAGAAAAATCCTCAAGAACTCTCATTTACCTATATTGATTATACCTAGAAGATCCGGTGGCTCGTTTAGATTTTTCCGAGCGGTTAGAATTGCTGAACCAACTTCACAAGCAAGATGTAAAGCAATACCTTCCATTCAGGCATGATGAAGCCACGCTACTCTGTCAGCTTGATAAAATTGATATTGGAGTTCGTAAATTTTCCGAACTTCATGCCTCTCGTCAAGCTGATTCATATCAATGGCTGTGGTTAAACGAAAAAGTCCTCATTGATAAAAAAGGTCAGTTGCGTGAGATGATTTTGACGGCTAGGTCTTCTGAACAAAACACGGCTTATGCAACTATAATAAATACTGGCATTCTAGTCAGGTATAAGTCCCATCAATTTAGTAAAACTTTTTCTAAAGGTGAACCTTTTAGAGCTTACATTCGTTTTACACTAAATGGTTTACAAGCGGTTCCCGAAAAACTAGCCGCTTTTGATCTAAAAGAAATGGGGTTAGCATGAAACCGACTAGCGCAAAACTATTTTTGTTTGACGTTTTAGCAGAACAATTGGCAACGTTACTTGTAGGGCATTTACCAGCACGGTTGGCAATAAAAGTAGATAATAGGGGTGACACTTTTCCGGATGAAGATATTGTTTCACTTGCTACATCGTTCTGTCGGTTACGCTTTCCTTATTTGGATCAAGTACCGTTTTGTCCTTGGAGTGAACTATCTGATTTTCATTTAAACAACCAAGCACTTGTTCTTGATGCGGTTGGTGAAACATTATTTGATATCAATGATTTTTTAACCAAAAGTCAATCATTGCCTAATATGATTGTCATTATTAATTATCATGATGATGGTTCCGGGCAATTTTCTCAAATTTCTTATGATTTACTAGAATATCGTGATATAACGCAAAGTGCGATAGAACGTTTGTTTAGTCAATTGGGCAGAAAATATGAGCCACTTGCGCCAATTCGTTTTAAAGTAGGTGGCTTTAAACGTTTAGCTGATGACTTTGATCTTTTTGAAGAACATCAACTATTTTTCAACTGGCATGATCCAAGAACGCTTGAACTATTCTGTTATCGAATTTCTCAAGGCTGGCGATATGATGGAAAACCGGTTGATGGTTTAAGAGTTTTAGAATGGGTGAACCAATTTAAGCCATCGGGTTTTGTTTATGAAGCTTGTGAAATGCTTACTTACCTCAAACGTTGCGGATTTCTTACCGAATATCAGGTGAAAGAACATATCGTTACCCTTTACAAAGAGCATGTGAGAATCATTGGAAAGCAACCGCTTACAATTACGCTCCAACCGGCTGGAAAAAGTGAACCCAAACTCGCCTATCATATACGAACAATTGCTCGTCTTTTTACACTTGACGAAGCTATCGAACAAGCCAAGCAAAGGAAAAAGCGTCCGGTAGAAATGGTTTGTTTTGATGATGTGATTGGTAGTGGACAAACTATGCGCGAGTATATTTTTGAACAAACTGATTTAGTTAAACTTTTTGAACAAGGCATAGCCAGACTCACGGTTTTAATTTCTCATGCAGACCAGAATGGTATAAATGCCCTGTGTACCGATCCAAGAAGTTCTGGAGCAGTCTCAGTTAAAGCCGGTTGCCTACTTGATGATCGGTATCGTGCTTTTCATAAAGAAGGGCCAGTGTTTTCAAAAGCATCTAGGGTGACAGAATTTCAGCAATATTGCGAAGAAATCGGGGAAAAAATTAATCAGGGTAACCCGCTAGGATGGAATAATGCTCAGTGGTGCATTGTAACCGAATATACGGTACCTAATTGTAGCCTTCCTATTCTTTTTGCCTCAGGAAAAAGAGATTTTTCATGGATTCCCCTATTTCCAAGAATACGACGTGTTCAGCGATCTTAAAGTAAGTTAATGCATTGTGGGGAAGTATTCTATAATAAATGCGATTAAGAGTAGAAAATTCGTTGTTTTTAAAAAATTCGTTGTACTCAATTTGTGGGTGAAAATTTCTTAAACTTTTGAGTACCAATTTAACACCCCAGTGTTGAACCACATATTAATAACTGTGTAGGAGAATTTAATCTCATGAAAAATATAACCACCACAAATTCTGACCAATATTGGAAGCTTTTATTTTACACGGTACTCATCTTTGGTTTGCTTATCCCTTCATTCACCGTTGCGATGGAATTTGTTGAAACGATAAAGGATGGGGATGGCATTATAGATGGGCTCAAGAGTCCTATTGCGGTGGCAACAAGTCCAGATAATAACCATGTTTACGTGGTTAGTAAAGGCAACAGTTGGGATACCAATGATGATTCTTTGGTGGTATTTAATCGCAATCCTGACACGAATAAGCTCACTTTTATTGCAGTGTCTAATGAGTTAACCGGCGTGACTGGACTTGAAGGCGCAAAATCAGTAACCGTGAGCCCAGATGGTCAATATGTCTATGTGGCAAGCGATTCTCTTGAGGATGGTAAAAAAGGTCATGTCGTTGTATTTAGCCGTGATATTAGCACTGGTAAAGTAAATTTCATCGAACAACATGAATTGTCAGATGCCGATTCGGTGGTAGCAAGCCATGATAATCAACATGTTTATGTTGCGAGTGGCAAAGACAACGCAGTATTAGTTTTTAGCCGTATTGATGATGGCAAACTCACGCTGCTTGAAACCAAGCTAGATGGTGAAGATGGTATAGATGGATTAGCCGGAGCAAAATCATTAGCAATTGATTCTGATGGCAGACATATTTACGTGTTGGGTTATGATGACAATGCTTTGGCTGTTTTTAAGCGGGATCAAAATACGGGATTTTTAACCTTTGTTGAGAGCCACAAAAATGCTGAGAATGGTGTTGATGGCTTGGCAGAACCATTTTCATTAGTTATTAGCCCGGATAACGAATATATTTATGTGCGTGGACAGATTGAAAATGAATTCGGGCATAAAAACGCAATAGCTATTTTTAGGCAAGAATCTACTAATGATAACCTAACCTTTGTTGATACATTAAGTAGCAGTGAAATAAAGCTTGATGATATTGAGCTTGATGATATTGATTTAATAACTACAACAGATGATTACTTTTACATTGTCAATAATAAACACCTATCCGTATTAAATCGTGATAACACTGGCGCGTTGACACTTCTGGAGAAAGGCGATGAGATAGATGGTGTTGATTTAGCCGAAGCAATAACAGTAGATTCTGATGGTAAACACATTTATATTATAAATACAAATGATGCCATCTTAAATTTTGAACTCAATGCCACGACGGGCATTCCCAGCTTTATTGAGACATTACGAAATGGGACAACCGGTATTGTGGATGGGCTCGCTAAAGCGGTTTCAGTCGCCATAAGTTCTAACAATAAGCATATCTATGTAGCCGGAAAAGATGACGATGCAATAGCCGTATTCAACCGTGATGCCATTGATGGCAAGCTCACCTTTATTGATGTCAAAAGGGTTGATGGGGTTGATGGTATTAATTCAGTGATAGTCAGTCCCAATGGTAAACATGTTTATGGAGCCAGTGAAAACAGTAACGCATTAGTGGTATTTAGTCGTGATAATGTTACCGGAATATTGAGTTTTATCGAAATGAAACAGGATGGGGTGGATGGTATAGATGGGCTTGCCGGTGCCAATTCAGTCGTAGTCAGCCCGGATGATCAATATGTTTATGCCACTGCCGGGAACGATAATGCCATTACTGTTTTTCGCCGTGATACTGACACCGATAAATTAACTTTGGTTGAAACGCAACAAAATGGAGTAGATGGTGTTGCCGGTATAGAATCAGTGCATTCACTGACTATTAGTACAGATGAAAATTCTTTATATGCCATAAATAAGGAATACTATGAGGCATTAGCTGTGTTTAGTCGTGATATTAATACTGGTAAACTAACTTTTGTTGAAATGCACGAACAGCCTGAAAACCTTACCGAAGGAAGCGGCATCGGTGGTGCGACTGCAATCATAGTCAGTCCCGATAACAAACATGTTTATGTGGTCAGTGCTACATTAGGTACAATGGTATTGTTTGAACGTGAACTGAACACCGGTAAACTTAAATTTATTGAAAAAAAAACCGGTGACGATGGTGCCAATGGGTTAGAAAATGCTAATTCAATAGTCGTGAGTGCCGACGGCAATCATGCTTATGTAGCCAGTGGCACTTATATTCTGGATGCTACGGATGGTGCTTTGAGTGTGTTTAGGCGTGATCTGGATGGTAAACTCTATTTTCTAGAATTAAAAGAAAATGGCATTGGTGGTATCAATGGTTTAAAAGATGCTAAATCACTCGTTATAACTTCTGATAATAATCATCTTTATGTTGCTAGTGAAGAAGACAATGCCATAACCGTATTTACCACCGAAAGGAACCAAGCGCCAAAGATAGAATTTAAAATTGTCCAATCACCAACTACCAAGGAAAATGTGCCTATTACCTTTTCTGGTGATCAAATTGTTATCAATGATGAAGATGCTTATACTCATCCAATCCAAGTAATGTTGACTCCAACTAATGGCACTTTAACTTTTAATGGTACAACCTGTGGAGAAGGAACAAATGAAATAATTTGTCTTGGCACTGTTATCGCTATCAACACGGCATTAAATGGCATGAGTTTTACACCAGAGAGTGGATTCAGTGGTGAAGCAAGCCTTCAAATTAATGCCGATGATCAAGGCAATACCGGTGGGGGCGAAGTCGGCACGGACGAAAAGACGCTCACGATTATCGTCAAACCAATCATTGGTGCTCCTTCGGTTAGCAATGCTGCCACCAATGTTGGAACAAAAACTACTCACGGTTTAGTGATTTCCCGTAGTGCCGGTGATGGTAGCGAAGTCACGCATTTTTATATTACCAATATTGTTGGAGGCAAGTTATACTTAAAAAATGGCACTCAAATCAGTAATGGTAGTTTTATCACTTTTTCCCAAGGCGATGCCGGGCTAAAATTTCTTCCCAATTCAGATAATAACGGTAATTTCGATGTCCAATCTGCAACTACTTGTGATAATGTCACCTGTCCCAGTGGTGGGATAGCAACGGCTACTATTAGTGTGAATACTAAACCAGTACTTACAGAGATTGAAGATAAAATGGTAAGTGTTGGCACGCCAGTCATATTGACAGCTGCCGCAACGGATAGAGAAAACAATGCGTTTAGATTTCGCCTTAATTATTTTGAGGGTGCCGATATTGATCCAAATACTGGTGTCTTCACTTGGACTCCAGAAAAGTCAGGTGTTGAGACATTTACTATTTCAGCAACCGAAATTGATAGCGGTATTAGCAGCAGTACAAGTTTTACTATTACCGTAACGACAGCCCCAGAACTTGATCCCATTGATAATCAAAACTTAATATTTGGTGACAAAATAGAATTTTATGCAAATGCCACGCATCGAGAAAAACATCCATTAGAATTTACTTTGAGCAAAGCTCCAGATGGCGCAAATATTGATAAGACAACCAGAGCCTTTACTTGGAAGCCAGATCGTGCCGGCACTGAAACCATTACTGTAAGAGTGACTGAGACAAAATATAATCTTTCCAAAGAAGAAACCTTTGATGTCACAGTAGCAAAAGCGAAAACCGGACTCCGTTTGACATTGGATCAAGCCGCCATCTTTAAAAATGGTAGCCTTAATGTTGCCGGTAAACTCACTAGTTATCCAAATCTTAACCACAATTTAGAAAATCTTGATATTCAACTAGAGATTATTTTTCCGGTTGGTGAACGTATAACAATACCTACTAAAACCAATTCCCAAGATGGTAGATTTGCTTTTAAATCGTTGCCGGCATTTGATCAAGTTGGGTTATATGAGTTTCAAGTGGCGTTTGCGGGTAACAATGGTTTACTACCTCCGCCGTTCTCACCTACAGAATACCTACAAGTCAATGCCTTAGCTGGTTATGCTATTTTAATTCAGGGCAAATTTGCCGGTGATGAGCAAGGGCTTGAAGCCCATAATAAATCGTTAAATCGTGTCTATCGGCGCATGATGGCACGCGGCTTCACTGACGATAATATTGAATATCTAAATTACAATACGGACCAAGCTAAATTCAAAGTTAAAGTCGATAAGGTACCCGATAGGGCCAATATTTCTGCGGCTTTTGCAAATATTCGGCAAAAAATGAACACCATTCCCGGCCCTCTTTACATCGTTATGGTTGGTCATGGAAGTGTTGATGGCAGTTTTTATCTTGATGATGACACAATTTCCCCAGCCGAGATGAATACTTGGTTAAACAATTTTGAAGCCGGCTTGGTGAATAATTATGCCAAAAAACTGCCTCGGATTGTGATTGTAGGTGCCTGTTATTCGGGTAACTATATTCCGGCTATGTCAAAACCGGGACGAGTCATCGTCACCAGTACCACGAATAAAGAAGCATCTTATAAAGGGCCTAAAGAACCGGATGAAGTTCGCAGTGGCGAGTATTTTATTGAAGCATTGTTTGCCGAATTTGGTAAAGGTAAACCATTACAAGATGTTTTTAATATTGCCACTGACAGCGTTGAAATTTTAACTCGAATGGGTTCCGATGTTCCATTTAACCCCTATTTTCAAGATTGGGCTGCCCAACACCCGTTGTTGGATGACAATGGTGATCGAATCGGTAGCAATATATTACCAACAATAATAGAAGGAAAGAAAGAAGCAGAAGGCTCTAAAGCAGAACAAATTTATTTAGGAATTGGCCCTCGCTTCCAACTTGGTAGTTATCAAGATAACCATGCAATGATTATCAAAGTCACCGATACCCAATCTTTGGGTGCTAATGCTTCCACAATCAATTTATCGGCAACTGTCAACGATTCTAGCTTGGTAGCAAATAATCAAGTTATCGCTGATGTGCGTCTGCCTGATGTTACCCAGTTGCCGGATGGCATAGAACATAAAGGGCAATTGGAAGTTAATGATTTAATTAGAGTTATACTAAAACCTACCAATGGCAATAACTTTGCCGGCGATTTTAATCAAATTACAATCCCGGGAAAATATGAAGTTTTTTACTTTGTCCAAGATGTAGCAACGAATGACATTTCACCATTACGGCATTCAATATTTTTCAAAAGGAAAAACGCTGCGAATAACCCCCCGGCTAGTTTTGACTTAATCTATCCACCAAACGACACCGAACAACCTACGGCAGTCATATTTGAGTGGGGAGATAGCTTTGATCATGACTATCCTATGACTTACACTTTAATGCTTGCCACTAGTCAAGACTTTACAAACCATGAAGTGTATCGACAGGAAGAACTGCTGTTGCCGATGGCTTATATTGATAATGAAACGGTTATTAATAAAGGAACGCCTCAACAACATATTGGCTTACGAGATGATACAACCTATTATTGGAAAGTTATCGCCATTGATAGTTTTGGAGAAATGACATACAGTTCATCCACTTTTTCCTTTCTAACGAACGATAAAAATCAACCACGTAACCCAAATTTTGGGATCATCTGTAGTGATTATGACATACAACCGCAACCAAAGAAAGCATCGTTTTATTCGGTTTCAAAGAGATTTATGCAACGTTATTTTCCGTATTGTACTTATGAAGAACAATCTTTAATGATATCGACTTCAACGACTTCCTCCAAAAGAACCCGAAGATCGATTCGTTATGTAACAAGCCAAGAAACTTATGTTATCAAGCCGGGTAAAATCCAATTTCTAACCAATAGTACCCAAATTGATAACACTCAAAATCAGATAGAATTTTTGGTTGAGAGAGTTGGCGGTGATGCTGGAAAGTTATCGGTGCAATATGCTGTTCTTGGAACTGAAGCAAGTGATTTGAATAATAATGTGTTAACTTGGGAAGATAAAGATAGTTCTCCACAACGAATTAGTCTTGATGCGAGCCAACACCAAAAGACGTTTACCATTGTTCTTCTTGATGAAGGTAGAAATTTATTGGGTTCTCCCAGTCAAATAACCGTCAAAATTGGGGATATTGGACAAACTCCGGCTGATGATGAAAATCCCGGACAACCCGCTGTCTCAACAGGCCCTTCAGATTTAACTAAACCGTCAGGTGATACAGATACTACCGGCTCTGTTGATGGTACTTCTACAACCGATAGTGGAACGAACATTGGCACTAGCACTGGAATGATTGATTGTGGTGCCAATCTCAGCACGACAGTTAACTCTGTTCCAAATATTCCAGTGCCAGAGTTACCATCCACCGGGACATTACAATTTTCACGGCTTATTTATACTGCTGATGCCAATAAAGATTTTGCCCGTATAATCGTTACTCGTAAAGATGGTAAATTTAACCAAGTATCCGTCAACTATATTGCTATTGTTGATAATTCTTCGCTTATTAATGGTAAACTGGTTTGGAAACACGATGAAGTTAATTCTAAAATATTCGATATACCAATCAATGATAAGTTGAGCGCAGAACCTAAATTACTAAAATTGCGGCTTTTTGCACCGGGTGAAAATACCAAACTGGGAATACCCAGTGAAGCCGTATTACAGATTATAAATAATGATATCGAATTGGCAAAAGGTAATATTGAGCCAGAAAAATGTGAGGCTCTCCCAGACGATTGTGCTGAGCCACCGGCAGAATGTCCCTGTGCGTTAGCAAAAGAAAAGGACAAAATCATCATTAGCCTCATAGAAAATTATCCCGGTAAACCGGAAATTGTCCTGAATGATTCTTCAAGTACACCTATTTGTCATACCAAATGTGCCTCTACTGTCACAGAAGAACCTGACAAAATTATCATTGGCTTACAAGATAATTATGGTGAGAAGGAAATTGTTATCAATGATTCTTCCGGTACACCTATTTGTCATACCAAAAGTGACATTGATTTACCCAATTTAGGTAATGGTGCAATATTTGATGGTTATGGGCATGTTGAATACGATGAGACAAACGTCACATTTGCCGGTGGAATTGCGCTTGCTGGTGAGAAGTACGAAATAACTCAGACAGTATCGGTTTTCCAACCAGTGAGTATTATGGGTAAAATTACCGTAGAGCCTGAACATGTTGATAAAAAAGCCGATATTTTTGTCGCCGCCGGTTATATACCATTTGATACAGATACTGAAACATTTTATATGCTTAATACCGGGCGGTTAGCTATTTATTGGGATGTAAATAAACCCGAAACGTTACTACCCTTTATTGAAAATTTAACCCTCCAAGCAACATCAGAAGTGGAAATTTATAGTGGAGATTTTCCCGGTATGGGTGAATTGGGGATATACTTTGGCTATCGCCTAAAAAATAGTGACGATATTATATTTAATGGTGAACAAGCCATTCATTTAATTATAGGAGAGTAAATTTTTCACCCTTATTTCCACAGATGGAATCGGTGGCTATTCACATTTTACACCGAAGGGGTTTGTACATCTTTGGAAATTTCTAACCCCGAAGGGGTAAAACATGAATAGCCATAGGTGAAACCTATGGAACTGTGGGGTGAAAACGTTTTATTTACAACATTATGAAAATCAGTCGCATCACAATTGAAAATTTTCGGGCAATTAATAAATTAGATTTACCACTCAATCCCCAATTAACCGTTTTAGTTGGCAACAACGCTGCCGGTAAGACAACCATTTTGGATGCCATTGCAGTTGGCTTGGGGGCGATATTAACTCATTTGCCTCGCGTGAGTGGGATAAAGTTTCGTGACAGTGACATTCGCCAAGAACTGGCAACTGAATTAAAGGACGATCCAGCTCCCATTCAAGCACCTTATACTCGGGTGGCTCTTGAAAGTGTTGAAAACGTTATTTGGGATGTAACTAAAAAACGCGATAAGACTGAGCGAACTCGGCAGGCAATCCCGCCGGATAAGAAATTAGGCAAGCTTCATCAGTTTTTGGAAAACATCATCAATGACGTTCAAGATGGAAAACCAACCAATTTACCAGTCATCGCCTACTATGGCACTGATCGTGCCGTGTTGTCGTCTTCTATGCAACGTGATTTTAATAAAAATTTTAATCGTTTCAAAGCACTAGAAGATGCTTTAGTGGCAACCCAACGTTTTCAAACAATGATAGAATGGTTTGCTTTTCAGGAAGATATGGAGCTTCGATGCCAAACCAAACAGCGTGATTTTGAATATCGTCTACCGGTATTAGAATCAGTGCGTCAGGCTATCTGTCAAATGATGCCCGGTTGTTCAAACCCACGCACACTCATTAATCCGTTATGCCTAATAGTAACGTTTGAATACCTTAATGGGCATCAAGAAAACTTGTCACTCAATCAACTCAGTGATGGCTACCGTACTACTTTGGCTTTAGTCATGGATTTAGCACGGCGCATGGCACAAGCAAACCCTCATTATAGTGACAAAGCCATCCAACAATCAGAAGCCATCGTACTTATTGATGAAGTTGATTTACATTTGCATCCTATCTGGCAGCAACATGTATTGGTTGATCTTATGGAGACATTCCCCAAAGCACAATTTATAGTTACCACCAATAGCGCACAAGTACTGACAACTATCAAGCCGGAACATATTGTATTGCTAACTAGGCAAAATGATAATGTCATTGCTGAACCGGCGACTTCTTCTTATGGTGCGGAAAGTGGGCGATTACTGGTTGAAATCATGGGAGTCAATGAGCGTCCACCGGCAGAGAAAAACAAATTTACCGAATTACTCGGAAAATACTATGACTTTATTGAAAGCAATCAAGGAGAAAGTCCGGAAGCTTTAAAGTTGCGTCATGAACTTAATCAAGAATCTCCTCATGATCCAATATTAATTAAAGCCGATATGGAAATTCGTCGGCAGCGGGTACTTTACTGGAAGCAAAATTCATGAAAAAAGTCTGATTGTAACGGATTTTGGGGCGAACACATAGGTTCGCCCCTACAAGCACCAAATTTTGTAGGAGTTGACCTATGTGTCAACCCTTATGTGTCAACCCTTATTTGTCAACCCTTATTTGTCAACCCTTATTTGTCAACCCTTATTTGTCAACCCTTATTTGAGAGCCAAGGGGCGAACACATAGGTTTGCCCCTACAAGCACCAAATTTTGTAGGGGTTGACCTATAATTTTGTAGGGGTTGACCTATGTGTCAACCCTTATTTGAGAGCCAAGAAATCCGATTTTTGGGAAAAATCGGATTTCTCAAATGAATGTTTTTTTTCCCAATTGCTGAATCTGTGCTTGCACAATTTCCTCAAAACTGGATATAAATTATCATGAAAACTCATCTATTTACCATCTTGCTCATATACCTATTAACCTTAAACCTTCATGCCGAAGTCATCACCGATGGCACATTTGGCGGAAGTGTCAAACTCTCTGGGCCTGATTTCCAAATCAAAGCTGATTTGGGGCAACAATATGGTGGCAATCTTTTTCATAGTTTTCAAAAGTTTAACTTACAAAATTATGAAAGTGCTACTTTTTCTGGCCCTGATAACATTAGCAATGTTATCAGTCGTGTAACTGATGGCAACCCCTCTTATATTAACGGTTTAATTCGTTCGACAATGCCGAAAGCAGATATGTATTTCCTTAACCCAGATGGGATTATATTTGGACCAAATGCAAAATTGGATTTACAAAGAAGTTTTTATGCGAGTACAGCCGACTATTTGAACTTAGGAGATAACGGACATTTTAATGCGCGTCAACCAGATAAGAGCCTATTGACAGTTGCACCACCATCAGCGTTTGGTTTTTTGGATAACCCAATCGGTCGTATTGAAGTGAATCATAGTGTTTTAGTTACACCAGACTTTGAAACACTGGCATTAGTCGGTGGTGATATAAAAATTGAAGGTAAAACAATAGTAGATCATGACAATAACAAAATTATGTCGGCTGGCTTATTTGGACAGGATGGCATATTGAACACTGTTGGTGGAAAGATAAATTTATTTAGTGTTGCATCGAAAGGTGAAATTTATATTGCTGATAATGCTATATCAGAAAATACTCGGCTTGGTAAAATTACGATTACAGATTTTACCAGAGGCACACTTAATAATGAGAGATGGATAGCTAATCTTGATGCGAGTGGTGGTGGTGAGATATTTATACGAGCTGGAGAATTGCTCTTAGATAATGGCTACATGTTTGCGGATACGTGGGAAACCGAAAATGGCTTAGGTATCAATATTCAAGTTACAGATGATATAAACCTTACTAATGCTGCTCTTATCACCACATCTGCTCTTGTAAACTCTACCGGTAATGCTGGCGACATTTATCTTAACGCCAATAAAATTGATTTGCTGAAAGGCTCTCAAATAGCTAGTATTGCTGACTCGCCAACAGAATATAATCCCGGTTTACCGGCAAAAGGCAATGCCGGTCATATCACACTAATTGCTAAAGAGCGTTTATTAATTAAAAATTGGATTTCTGATGAGGAAAATGGTTATGTTAGCAGTGGTATTCTTGCCAGCAATTTAAGTGACAACATTAATAGCATTGGCGGAAATATTAATATAACTGCTGGTGATTTAATAATGGATGATTTAGGGAAAATTAGCACAATAACAATAGGTTTCGGTAAAGCCGGCAATGTATCTGTTCAAACAAATAAATTATCTCTCCTAAATGGTTCCCAAATTAATGTGAGTAGTATAGGTATTGACGTTGGAAAAGGACAAAGTGGAAATTTGAGCATACGCAGTAACAATTCAATTATGATAGATGGTTCAATCATGATAGATGGTGTTAATGGTGAAGAACTACGACATAGTGGCTTACAAAGTAATACTTTCACTGCTGGACAAGGAGGAAAAATAGAATTATTCACACCTCAACTAACAATTCAAAATGGTGGTGCGATTCAAGCTGTAGCTAGAGAAACTGGTGATGCCGGCAATATCACTTTGAACACCACCGATTTAATTTTGTATGATGGTGTTATTATCACAGAAGGTGCAGAAACCGGCGGTGGCAATATCACCATTCACACCAATAATCTGTTACATTTGACTGATAGCCTCTTCAGTGCGGAATCAAAAAGTGCTCAACCACAAGACAGCGGTGGTAATATAACGCTTGATCAAGCAGATTTTACTATTTTAGATAAAAGTCAAATAGTTACCAAAGGTTTTGTTGGCAATGGCGGAAATATAAGAATTATTGCCGAACATTTCATCGAATCCAGTGACAGCTTGTTAAATGCTTCCTCAGAATTAGGTATAGACGGTGAAATTATCATTGACGCGCCGGATGTAGATTTAACTGGCAGCCTAGTAATACTACCAAAAACATTCATTGATGCTTCCGACTTCCTACTAAAAGATTGTGTCGTTCATACAAGTAAGAAAAGTTTTTTTATCATTAAAAAGCGAAAAGGGCTTTATGATGCGTTTAAGTCATTCTAAAAGTCTAATGTATTAATAACCCCTTTGGTGTGAAACGTAAAAACCCCGTCCAGCATTGAAATTATGATTTGTTGGAGTCCAAAGCTTCAGCTTTGTGTTGGCGCATTTCTTGGTGGGCGTTGCGGATTTTGGAGTTTTGGAGCCGTTGGCGTTGTATTAGACTGACTCCAATTAAAATCAGCACGATAACAACAACTGTTACTCCAAGAGGGCCAATCGGGGCTGGTTGGCCGATACGTAGTGGAAAATCAATTACATAAGGCTCGCCGCCAGTTTCAAAGGTGGCAGTAACAATGTAGTCTCCAGTTTCGCTAAACACAAAGCCTTGGCGGAAAACATTGTCGTCTGGCAGTTGTATCCCAAGCTGTTCTTCATTGTCTGAAAACCAACTATCATCACGTACTTTGAAGGTTACTTGTTCGGTAAGGGGTTTGCCGGTGTCAATGTTGGTAGCGTATAGGTTGATTTTGCCCGGTTTTCCCGGTTTGGGGAAGGCTGGGAAAACCATGTAATTGACAAAATAGCTACCTATGCGGGTTTCCACTTGCATACTGGGTGGAGTGTTAGAGTCTTCGTTCAGGCTGTAGGCAGGGCGCCCTAGTACATGGTGAGCCATAACCGTAGTTAAGGGAAATAACCAATAAATAAGAACTAATAAAATACAAGTTATAGTTTTCATGTTACAGTTTTATACTTTGTCAGAAAAAGGTGAAAATGAAAAAATATCAGCCGGCTAAACCATTTAGGCGGCTAGAGCAGACTTTAGGAATGTGCATGAAACAACTTAGGAAACGTAGGGGCAACCACAAGGGATTGCCACTACGAATCATCATGTTATGTAGGGGCAATCCTTTATGGTTGCCCTAATTATTTCATGCACATTCCTTAGCTTTCAGCCTTGAAATTTATTTCAAAGCAGAGTAGAAATGTCTGAAAAATAAATTTTCCTAAAACTTCCTAAAACTACGTGGATAACTGACAATGATGATCCAAAATTAAAAAATTTTTTGTACAAACTATATTCAAATTACCCTTACGACGCGAAAACCAACATTATGATCACGGTAGTCAACCGGAAACCGATAACGGTTAGATGTACGCACAAATCTCGAACTACTGTACCAAGAACCGCCGCGAACTACGCCGAGACGATGGTCGTTTATTTCTTTCAAACAACGTTGTTCTTTGCCATTATATTTATTATCGTATTCCGAACATGTCCATTCATAAACATTTCCAAGTATTTCGTGAAGTTTAAAAGGATTAGCCATAAAAGAGCCTACCGGAGCCGTTTTTTTATTATCCCACTGACTACCACAACCATCACAGTTAGCCCAATTAGAGCCAATTTCATTTCCCCACCAATATTTAGTCTCGGTATCTGCTCGTGCTGCGTATTCCCATTCGGCTTCTGTCGGTAGGCGATATGTTCGCCCGGTTTGCAGACTTAACCATTCTGTATAAGCAGTTGCATCTCTCCAAGATACATTAATTACTGGTCGAGGGCCTCGTCCCCAACCATAGTCAGAAGGTGTTTTGCGGCCGGTTGCTGTTGCAAAATGGTCATATTCTGCAAAAGTGATTTCGTAACGACCTATTGCAAAGCTATCTACAAATACGCTATGCACTGGTTGTTCCCATTTAGCACCGGAGCCTTGAATGTCCCCCATGCGAAAACGTCCGCCGGGAATTACCACCATTTGCGGACCAGTACTGCTATCTGGTAAATAGTCATAAAATAATTCGCCGGGAGTGTACGAGTAAATAGGCAATGGTGGTGGCTCAGGTGTTAAAATGTACAATGGGATAAAGTAACTATATTCGATCCAGAGCATAAAGAGACCAACAATAAAACCACCTACCGTGGTAGCGATGATGGTATTTAATAAATCTGTTGTCCATTTATCATTTATCATTTATCAATTGTCAGTTATCGGTTTCATAAGGGGGCAATAACTCAATGATCAAGTTTTAGCAAGGCAAGTCCCCGTTAGCCTTTACATATAATTTCAACCGGTGCAGTTAAACGAAATCGTATTTTTCTAGTACCTTTTAGGGTACTTTGGCTTTTAGCCATAAGGTTTAGCTCACGGTGGAGCGTTTGATCATCAAGAAATATCAATTTAGGTTTGAAGGAGTTATTTTACCCGAGTCTAGTGGTTTCTTAATAATGTTTTATAAATACTTGTATTTCGGGGATTTTTATTGCCGGACGGGGTTTGTAACCCCGTCCGGCAAAGTAAGCCAAACCTTTTATAGTTTCTTATATCAAATCCTTGTAGTTTATGCGGTTTTTAAACTGTCAACTACTTTTGAAAGGTGCATTGTTTTCTGAAAATACTGTAGTTTTGTAAGGTGGATAAACTCAATAATCAAGCTTAATTTGCCCTCTATTTGTTTCATTGAATTTGGCTGGCAAACAGTGGTTAAGTTCAATGTCGTTTTTTTATCGTATATCTTTGCCACTGTTGTAAAAAAACCACAATAACTAAAGCTCTGGTAATAACTAATG
>Ga0233403_10000124_pt1 | contig 32997 bp, 30 predicted proteins | sample Na_oxic_1_MG_FD_179866 | JGI IMG/M metagenome (GOLD analysis project Ga0233403, IMG submission 179866) | Seawater microbial communities from Saanich Inlet, British Columbia, Canada - Na_oxic_1_MG | ecosystem: Environmental > Aquatic > Marine > Inlet | place: Canada: British Columbia | collected...
GGATTGACGATTAAACGTAAATCTACATTGCCCAATTTTAAGGTCGACACATACTCTTCGGTCAAATTATCGAGTAAATGCGAAATTCCAGGGACGCCTTTGAAGAAAATATCAACATGAGTACCTTTGATATTGTTCGCATTAAACTGGCCTATATCACTGCTGATTTCGTGTTCGGCAGCCGCGAGCATTTTACGTGCCGAGGCATTGGCGTAAATAATCGAGCGCTTGGTATCGCTTAAGATAAAGGCCGTGGATGAGTTATCTAGTGCCTGTTTGATTCTAAATGCTGCACCGGCTTTTTCATTTGCTTGGGCAAGCGTTTCAGTGACGTCGCTCAGATTATTATTTAACAAGCCGAATTCATCTTTTTGTTGGGTGTGCTCAGTTTGTGAAAAGTCACCGTCAATGATGTGGTCAAAGCGAGTTTTGATTTGTGAAATAGAGCGACTGATAGATTTTACGATAAGTAAACTAAACAACAAACATGATATGAACGAGCTAAGAATGATACTCAGTGCAATATTGCGTTCTCTCACAGTATCTGCGATTCGCTCGTTTAATAGATCGCGTAAAATCAGAATGCTATTAGCGTTAAAATCATAAATTGCATTAATAACTGACGTATATTCATCAAAAAATAATGCCGCCGACAAGGTAATATTTTCTGCATTAATGATTTCGTCATGAGCAAGGTCAAATAGCTCATTTAATTGTGTTTGAAACGTTTGTGTTTGTTCTTTGTATTGTATAAAGCGTGGCTCGACATCAGCAGCTGAAGTGAGGTTACTAACAAAATCGGCCGAAGGGTAAATTGTACCGTTGATGAAGCCTTCCATTTCTCCACGCTCGAGTTGCGTAATCGTTCCACGAGCTAATATACCTGCGCCTTTTCCGCGTACCTTTCCTAGACTATTAGCTAATCTTGGAACGTCAATATAATTAGTCATAATGGCGTGATAACTTGCACTGCTAGGGTCGTAATAGAGTAAAAACTTCTTCATGAGCTCCGATGATAATCGGCCTATGTTCGAGATTAAATCTGAATGGAGTTTGAACGCCATTCGTCCATCAATTGATTGATTCACAATATTTGATTTGATGGTTTCCCAATTACGTTGTAATCCTTGGATTCGGGTGATTAACTTACTGTCTTGGTGTTGTACCAGTTGTCTTTCTAGCTGATCAAACGCGCCATCTATGAGGGTGCTTTTTTCAAATCGTACGGCGTTAGCTGTCGTATCGCCACCATAGATCCTTGCAGTCGTACCTCGATGCTCCGCTAAGGTTTTGCGTAAGGTGATAGTTTGATTAACAAACTCCATACCGACTAATTCGATATTTGCGATGCGTTCAGTTTCAACGGATGAGTTATAAAAATACGTCACCGGTATAATTAAACTGATGAATGCCAATAATCCAATCAGGCTCATCTTGATAGGTAAATTGATGTTGTTGAGTAAGTTATTCATGCTTATACCGCTTCCTCTGAGTGAATATCAATTTGCGTAAAAATTCCAATATCTTTACTCGTCATTAATTTTTTGATGTTCACAATAATAGTCATTAACTCATTGGCCTCGATTAGGCCTTCTAAATAGGTGTTATCAAACCCCACGCCAAACTCAGGTGGTGGTTGAATATCTGAATCTTCGATGGTAAACACGTCTGACACTTCATCTACAACAATGCCAATAATGCGTGTTTCAATGTGCAGCATAATGACGATAGTAAATTCGTCATAAGTCGCTGTACCCACGTTAAATTTCATGCGTAAATCAATAATAGGTACAATATCGCCGCGCAGGTTTAATACCCCTTTGACATAATCGGGTGAATTAGCGATAGGTGTCACGCTGGCATAGCTGCGGATCTCTTTGACGGTAAGAATATCTAATGCGTAGGTTTCTTTTCCTAGTACAAAGGTTAAAAATTCACGTTCAGCCATGTTGGTTATCTGCTATTTGTTGTTGCTTGGCGATGTGCGCAAGTTGTTCTACATCTAATATCATTCCCACTGAGCCATCTCCCATAATCGTTGCAGCAGATACACCTGTAACGGCCTTGTAATTTTTTTCTAAACTTTTAATTACCACTTGCTGCTGCCCCTCTAAACTATCAACATGCAAACAAAACTTATGCTTACCGGATTCGATAATCATAATGATTGATTGGGTTGGGTGGGGCTTAAGTGCATTAGGAGCCATCAAATCATGTAATGAGATGAGAGGTAAATATTCGTCTCGAATATGAATAATGGGATGATTAGCGACAGAAGGTAATTGTTCCTGTGTTGGGCGCAAAGATTCAATAATGTTTGTTAAAGGAATGATATAGGTTTGCTCTGCACAACAAATTTTCATGCCTTCAACAATTGCCATGGTGAGCGGTAAGGATAAGCTGAAGGTAGTGCCTTCGTTTGGTTGTGAGTCGATGCTGATCCGGCCGTTAAGTTGTTCGATATTTTGACGAACGACATCCATGCCCACGCCACGCCCAGAGACATCCGTTACTTTCTCAGCAGTTGAAAACCCTGGAGCTAAAATCAGATCCCAAATTTGGGTATCGGTGAGATCTGCTGTATCAGTTAAGCCATTTTCTTTGGCTTTTTTCAGAATTTTAGCTGTGTCTAGACCGGCACCGTCATCGCTGACATCAATATGGATATTATTCCCTTTTTGGTACGCCTTGAGTGTGACCGTAGCGCAGACCGGTTTATTTAAGCGCGCGCGTTGAGCTGCTGATTCAATCCCGTGGTCAACGCTGTTTCGGATAAGATGAGTCAGAGGGTCGACGATTTTTTCGATCATCCCCTTATCAATTTCGGTTTCCGCACCTTTAATCACAAGCTCTACTTGTTTGTCTAATTTGCTAGCAATATCATGTACTACACGAGGAAAGCGGTTAAACACAAAACTCAGCGGTAACATGCGCATGCTCATCACAGCGTCTTGCATTAAGCGAATATTATGATTAACGTTTTCTAACGCCTGTTGTAAATTTTCTGAAGAGTGGGCTTGCGTTTGATGGAGCTGTTGTAACATCGCATCGGCAATGACCAACTCTCCGACTAAATTAACCAGTGAATCAATCTTTTGTGTATCGACTCTAATTGACGAGGTACTCGTAGCGGTTGGCGCGCTTTCTTCGCTGGCCTTTTTGGGCGTTGGAGATGGCGATTTTACTGGAGTTGGCTGAAGTGGTTCAAAAAAACCAAATGCCTCATCGTCACTAGTTTGTGTTGTCGAGGAGGTACTACTGGCAGAGCTGATGGGTAAATCGAAAAACCCAAATCCTGCATCATCTTCACTGCTGTTGATGCCTTTAGGTAATAACTCCTGCAGCTTTACAATTTGCTCAGCAATGTTTTTGTCGGGGATAGATTCGTGTTGTTGATAAGCATTGAAAATGGTTTGAAGTAAATCAATCGTAGTTAAAAATTCGGTGGTATGAATTTTGTTTAGGCTCAGCTCATTATTACGGACGAGTACGAGGATACTTTCCATCTCATGAGTGAGTCCGGTTAAGCCATCAAAACCGAATATGGCACTGCCACCTTTAATGGAATGCGCAGCACGAAAAATGCGGTTGATATCTTCTGCATCTAGGGCCTCGACATCCATACCCAATAAAATGCGTTCCATTTCATGTATGTGTTCTTGTGTTTCCTCAAAAAACACACTATGAAACTGCTGCATATCTATCGACATAGTAGAGACCTATTATTTAGATAATACTTTTTCGGCAACCATGAGTAACTTGTCTGGGTCAAATGGTTTGACCATCCAGCCTGTCGCACCTGCTGCACGGCCTTTTTCTTTCATGTTGTCACTGGCTTCAGTGGTTAACATGACGATAGGCTTGGCTTCGTATTCAGGTTGCGCGCGCAAAGATTTGATTAAGGTTAATCCATCCATACGCGGCATATTTTGGTCGGTTAAGACAAAGTCATACTCATTAACTAGGCATAAATCTAATGCTTCGATTCCATCTTCAGCAGCGGTGACATCATAATCCGCTGAGGCGAGTGTTACTTTAACCATTTGCCTGATTGAAGGTGAATCATCAACAATAAGAATTCGTTTAGTCATTTTATTGATTCCTTAGAAAAATTCTATCTCGCCCGCTTCCATGCTGGCGCTTGATACCGGGTTAATTATGTTATCTCGACGTTTCCGAATATTGTCTAGATACTCTCTAATATCAGCGATGACAATATCTAAATCTTCAGAGCCGATGGTGTCGATTTGTTCGCGAATAAAGTGCAAAGTATTGAGGCAAAACTGTAAATTTTGCCCATTAATATCGCCAAATTGCACGCCTCGAACTGATTCGTTCATAAAGCTTTTAATTTCTTGTGTGAGACGAGAAATTTGCACGTATTCCAAGCTGCTTTCTCGGACGTTGCGGATCACCAAGTCATGTTGTTGGGAGATAAGTCTTTGCAGTGCAACAAAGTTAGTACTAATTAAGTCAACTGCGTCGGTTTGTGTACTGTTAATATCATCTAAGCTGACTTCACATTCTCTGATCATATTATTGATTTCTGTCGCTAATAGGATCGAAAGTGATTGTTGTTTTTCTTTACGTTTAGCGAGCTTAGTTTCAAACCCTTTACTAAATCGCTGTAATTCTGAGATGAGATATAGCGACATCAAAATTGAAGTGACGGTTATGACGAGCACCGGAGCATGGTGGCTAGAAAAAAATCCACCCACAACAGAGATTAATGTTACGGCTATAGATAGGTAGATATATTTAAATTGCAGTCCCATGCGCGTTATGCGTTCCTTATCCAAAGAGTGATCATCTACTACTGTTAGCATATATTCTGGTCCTAAAAATTAACGCGAATACATAGCTGCGTAACATTATAAAAAGGAAGGCGTCAGCCTAACTGTTAATAATATAGTGTAGTTGTCTTTGACATAATTTGCGCAAAGACTATTAATTACTCTTATCGGTAAAGATTCCATTTACATGAGTAGCAAATTTAGCCGCGGGTAACATTCCAGTTATGCGAGCTTTGGTTAATTCATTTCCTTGTGTATCAAAAAATAAAATAGTCGGCAGACCTGTGACGTCAAACTCATTTTGAAAATCCAAATTAGTCGGCGTATTGTCAGTCATATCTATTTGCATCCATACTGTGTTGGCTAGCGCAGCCTGCACTGTGCTGTCAGGAAAGACATACTTTTCAAACTCTTTACACGCTACACACCAATCTGCATATAAATCGACCATAACCGTTTTACCGGCAGCATTGGCTTGGGCAATTTTAGCGGCTAAGTCACCTAAGTCTTTTACGATGAGAAATTCAGGATGACCTTTAGCTATTAAAGATGTTGCAGTTTCCCCATTTTCGAGCTGCATAGGCACTGTTGTTGCTAATGGTGATGGCGCCATAGCTTGGTAGCCATAAGTAAATGATAATAAGATCCCTGTTATGATCACTGCATTGCGCACGCCTTTGGCAAATGTGGTCTCAGTGGCTTGGTTTAATGTGAAATAATACACAAACAATGCAAGACCAACTCCGGCCCATAATAAATCCGTTAACGGGTGAACTATGATGCGCTCGACAAATAAGATGGCAACCGTCAGCATCATAAAGCCAAAGGTGACCTTGACGATATTCATCCAGTTACCTGCTTTAGGCAGTAGTTTTCCACCGGTCATACCAAAGATAATCAACGGTATCCCCATACCTAAACTAAGCGCATACAATGCGGAGAAACCCAGTAATAAATCCCCACTTTGGGCAATAAACAGCAAAATACCGGTTAACGGAGCAGTCGTACAAGGGGAGGCAACTAAACCAGATATCACTCCCATTACGAATACGCCGACAAGATTGCCGCTACGCTGTTGGTTAGCAATACCATTGAGTTTGGCTTGCCAAGCGGAGGGAAGCTGGATCTCGAATCCTCCAAATAATGCCGCTGCAAGGATCACAAACAACCCAATAAAAATGCTCAGTAATAACGGAGATTGCAACGCTGCTTGAAACTGTACGCCTGCGGAGGCGACGACTAACCCTAATATAGAATACGTAATTGCCATACCTTGGACATATACAAATGATAAAACAAATGCACGTGACAACGACATGTTAGTACCTTGGCCGATCACCAACCCCGATAAAATTGGATACATAGGAAAGACGCAAGGGGTAAACGCTAATGCGATCCCAACTAACAAAAACAACGCTAATTTGTAGCCAAGATTACCGTCGGCCAATAAAATATCGAGTAGTTTGTATTGCTCTGATGCCGATGCAGATCCTGATGCCGTTGACTCCTTGGTCACATCGGTTGTTGTGGCTGTACTGGCGATAACCTCGGATAAATAAATCACTTTCGTGGTTGGCGGGTAGCACAAGCCTGCTTCAGCGCAACCTTGAAAACGTATTTTCACTACGCCATCGGAAATGGATTCAATAATCGGGTAGGTTACATCAACCGTATCAAAAAACACATCGGAGATACCAAAGAATTCATCTTCTATTTGTGTAGGCGCAGGACTGTAATTCGGTTCGCCGATAGTGGCGTTTTTAGTGACGGTCTTAAATTGTTTTTTGTATAAATAATAGCCATCTGCAATAGCCCAATTCACGCTTAATTGATCATTTTGTTGTGAATAATCCATCACAAACGCATCATCGACCTTGAGAAATTGAGGTTCGTCATCAAATATAGAAGATAAAGGCTGAGTTTGTGCGCTAACCATTGTAGATAAAATCAGGCATGCGATACTGAACAGAGTAATCAAAGAAGTATGTAAAGCACGGCTATAAGGTGTGTTAGGCATAATATTGGTTTATTCTCAGGTTAAAAAAGGTGGATAAAACTAAAAGACCGTTGAAAGTCTACCTTGCTTTCATATCGGCTTTCAATCAATTACAGTAACATAACTTTAGCAAGTGTGGATTAAACGAAACTTAAGGAAGTCTTTTGGGTAAATTATTTTTGTTGTTTGTGATCATGCCGATTGCAGAAATCGCGGTTCTCATCAATGTAGGCGAAATTATTGGTGGTTGGAATACGGTATTACTGGTTATCTTGTCCGCCATGATTGGGGCGTATTTGGTCAAACGCGAGGGCGTTTCGACGTTGGCACAAGCTCAGATAAAATTGCAACAAGGGCAAGTACCAGCCGAAGAAATAGGGTCAGGGTTAATGTTATTAGTAGCGGGTGTATTACTGGTGACACCGGGTTTCATTACCGATGTATTTGGACTGCTGTTGACCTTGCCATTCACGCGCAAGAAAATTGGTGGAGTGTTGTTTCATGCACTGAACGGCAAAATGCATGCATCGGCGCATTTTTCTCAGTCAGGATTTAGCCAGTCGGGATTCTCTCATTCAGATTTTGGTCAGACTCATGCGCAAAATGATGACATCATTGATGGTGAGTTTCGTGAAACTGCTTCGGAGGATACGGTACAAATATCCAAAATACCGACGGAGCGAAGTGAAGACGATCAGCCTACTAACCCCAAAAATGACAAATAGTTGCATTGTAGCCTGAAATTGATAGTCTGAGCATCAATGGATGTTAACTATAAATATAAAGAGGCTTATTATGCATTTACGTAATATCTGTCGTACATCTATCATCGCATTATCTATCGTGGCAGCTAGCTTTACCGTTACTGCGCAAGAATATAAGGCATTAGTTGGCGGTCGCCTGATTGATGGTTTTGGTCATCAACCTCTCGCCAACAGCGTAATTTTAATTAAAGATAACGTTATCCAATCGGTAGGTACAGTTGCTACCTTGCCCGTTCCTGATGGTTATACCGTTATTTCCACTGAGGGAATGGATGTCCTTCCTGGATTGTGGGAAGCACACGCTCATCTAATGCTCAATGGCCATGCAGATTATGCGCATTGGCATCCAACATACAAAGACCGTCTAGCAGATGAAATTATGCCAGCAAGTGCAGTGCAACTCTTGTTAGCCGGCGTGACTAGCACTCGCGATCTCGGTGCGCCGTTAGAACCTTCTTTATCGGTAAAACGTCGTATTAACAGCGGAGAAATTCCCGGCCCTCGACTGTATATCTCCGGTCCATTTATTCAACATGAGCCCTATCCAGGGACTGAGCGTTATCGCTGGGGAGTCGCTAATGTTGCGCAAGCACAGGCTAAAGTGAGCATGCTTGCTGAAGCTGGTGTGGATGTCATTAAATTGATTGATCACGATGTCATGTCTTTGCAAGTGGCTCAAGCGGTCGTTGATGAAGCGCATAAGCATGGCCTAAAGGTAGTAGGCCATTCGCATAAACCCGATGAAATCCGTCGAGGCCTAGAAATTGGTATTGATAACTTTGAACATACTGGTTTAACGACTGCACCACAATACCCGCAAGATATTATGGATATGCTCAAAGAGCGCACCGCCAAAGGCCGAATAGCAGGTGGCCCTTTGTATTGGACACCTACTGTTGAAGGATTATTTAATTACTCTCGAACGGTTGCCAATCCCGAAAAGCTCGATAACACTTGTTGGCAGCGCGGTTTAAAAGCTGACACAATTGCAGATATTAAAGCCTCGTTAACTAATCCTGGTCAATTAGAGTACATGCAGCTCACACCCTTGCGTCAGCCGACTTTAGAACAAAAGGTCAAACAGTTAAAAGACGCGGGCGTAATCTTATTGATAGGTACTGACAGTGGTATCCCGACCAAATTTCATTGTCAAAGTACGTGGAATGAATTGGCCGTGTGGGTCGATGATTTTGGTTTTGATCCTATGTATACCATACGTGCAGCCACATATTGGCCTGCTGTCATGATGGGCGTAGCAGATAAAACTGGTACGATTTCTAAAGGCAAATTAGCGGATATTATAGCGGTTAAAGGCGATGTATTACGCTATATTAACTTATTACAAAATGTCGATATGGTAATGAAAGATGGCGTTCTGTATAAACAAAACGGTCAGCCAGTAGAGGCAAATCTGTAATTTCTCTTGAGCATCAATCTGAATTTTCCCTTTTTGCGTCATTTTTGATAAAAAAAGGGAAAATTTTCTTCCTCCTCCCTTGAAAGATTCCGCATTAACGCCATATCAACGAACATAGCTAAGTAATTATCTATTTAGCGATTAAAGCCGGCCCAATTGTGGGTTTGTTATTATCATTAAATAATTGAAAATCGGAGAAATAAAAATGGCAATTCGTCCTTTACACGATCGCGTTATTATCAAACGTGCTGAACACGAAAGTAAATCAGCCGGTGGTATTGTTTTAACAGGTTCTGCTGCTGAAAAATCAACTCGTGGTGAAGTTATCGCAGTAGGTAACGGTCGCATTTTAGAAAACGGTGATGTGCAAGCATTAGCGGTTAAAGTGGGTGATACGGTTATTTTCAGTGAAGGCTACGGCGTTAAGTCTGAAAAAATCGACGGCGAAGAAGTTCTGATCCTTAGCGAAGGCGATATTCTAGCTATCGTTGAATAACATTCATTAATCCATTTTTGATGTGTGGTGTTGATACCGCACTTAATCTTATTTTTTATAAGGAAAATTATTATGTCAGCAAAAGAAGTACGTTTTTCTGATGACGCACGTAGCAAATTGCTTAACGGTGTCAATATTTTAGCAAACGCAGTAAAAGTTACATTAGGTCCAAAAGGTCGTAACGTAATTTTAGACAAATCATTCGGTGCCCCGACTATCACTAAAGATGGTGTATCTGTTGCCAAAGAAATCGAATTAGAAGATAAATTCGAAAACATGGGCGCACAAATGGTAAAAGAAGTTGCCTCTAAAGCGAATGATGAAGCGGGTGACGGAACGACTACAGCGACAGTGTTAGCACAAGCAATTGTGACTGAAGGTCTTAAATCAGTAGCAGCGGGTATCAACCCAATGGATCTGAAACGCGGTATCGACAAAGCAGTTGCAGCAGCAGTTGAAGAGCTAAAAGCATTATCTACTCCTTGTGCTGACACTAAGTCTATTGCACAAGTTGGAACTATCTCTGCTAACTCTGACACGATTGTTGGTGACATCATCGCTGAAGCGATGGAGCGTGTAGGTAAAGAAGGCGTGATTACCGTAGAAGAAGGCCAAGCCTTACAAAACGAATTAGACGTTGTTGAAGGGATGCAATTTGACCGTGGTTACTTATCACCCTATTTCATCAACAATCAAGAAAATGGCACAGTAGAAGTTGATTCTCCGTACATTTTATTAGTCGACAAAAAAATCTCTAACATCCGTGAATTATTACCGACGTTAGAAGCAGTAGCTAAATCATCTAAGCCGTTATTGATCATTGCTGAAGATGTTGAAGGCGAAGCGTTAGCGACATTAGTTGTTAACAACATGCGTGGTATCGTAAAAGTTGCAGCGGTTAAAGCACCTGGTTTTGGTGATCGCCGTAAAGCGATGTTACAAGATATCGCTATCTTAACTGGCGGTACTGTAATTTCTGAAGAGATTGGCTTAGATTTAGAAAAAGTTACTCTAGAAGATTTAGGTACAGCGAAACGTGTTGTTATCAACAAAGATAACTCAACGATTGTTGACGGTGCTGGCGACCAAGCGAGTATTGAAGCGCGTTGTTCACAAATTCGTGCACAAGTTGAAGATTCTTCTTCTGACTACGACAAAGAAAAACTTCAAGAGCGTTTAGCTAAATTAGCTGGCGGTGTTGCGGTTATTAAAGTTGGCGCGGCGACTGAAGTTGAAATGAAAGAGAAAAAAGCGCGCGTAGAAGATGCATTACATGCAACTCGTGCAGCGGTTGAAGAAGGTGTAGTACCTGGTGGTGGTGTTGCTCTAGTTCGTGTAGCTGCTAAATTAGCAGATATGAAAGGCGATAATGAAGAGCAAACATTAGGTGTGAAACTAGCGTTACGTGCGATGGAAGCACCAATGCGTCAAATCTCTACTAATGCCGGTGCAGAAGCATCTGTTGTGGTAAATAACGTTAAAGCGGGCGATGCTAACTACGGTTATAACGCGGGTAACGACACATACGGTGATATGTTAGAAATGGGTATCCTTGACCCAACTAAAGTCACTCGTAGTGCATTACAATTTGCAGCGTCTATTGCAAGCTTAATGATCACAACTGAAGCAATGGTAGCAGATGCACCTGTAGATGCTTCAGCAGCTCCGGCAATGCCTGATATGGGCGGAATGGGTGGTATGGGCGGCATGATGTAGTGCGACAAGAGTCGGCTTAAATACCTCTCTAAAAAAAGCCCTAACAAGTTAATGTTAGGGCTTTTTTGTTTACCGCCACAATTAATTACATAAAGCGCTTACTCAGCTAACTTGCTTGCTATTTCTTTAATAGATGAATGTCTCACATCCAAGCCTTTTACCAAATAGATAACGTGCTCAGCGATATTACGGCTGTGATTGCCCATTCGTTCTAGTGAACGTAACGCCGATAGTATGTTCATGGCGCGTTTGATAGATTTAGGCTCATCTATCATGTAATTAACAATGGTACGCATCGCGCTTTTTAATTCACGATCGACTTTTTTGTCGGCTTTAGCCACGTCTAATGCGAGAGTGACATCTAACTGAGAAAATGCACTCAACGCAGAACTTAGCATGCTTTGTACCAGCCCACCCATATGGGCAACTTCTTCATATCCGGCTGGAGCAGCGCCTTTTTTCTCAAGTCTTATTGCCATCTTAGCAACTTTTTGTGCTTCGTCGCCAATACGCTCAAGATCACGGATGATCCTAGTCGCAGACAACACCATGCGTAAATCAAAGGCCGCGGGTTGACGACACGCTAATACTTCTGTGCAGAGTTCGTCTAAACGAACTTCACGCATATCCACGTCGTCTTCCACTTGCACGACTTTCTGAGCAAGTTCTTTATTAGTTGATATGATTGCTTTGACCGAATCAACAATTTGTTGTTCGACGATGTTACCCATTTCTAATATTTGAGTAATGATGGTTTCAATCTCATTATCGAAACTATGTGAGATATGTCTATCTAAAAACTTCTTATCCATTTTATGTTCCTGTTTTACCTATCTAAGGTATAAAGTAATTAACCAAAGCGACCGGTAATATATGCTTCAGTGAGCTCATGCTCTGGATTAGTAAATACGCGCTTGGTATCGTTCACCTCAATGAGCTTACCCATATGGAAATACGCGGTGCGGTCAGATACACGGGCTGCCTGTTGCATCGAGTGAGTCACAATCGCAATCGTAAAGTTTTGGCTTAACTCAGCCATCAGCTCTTCAATTTTAGCTGTTGCTATAGGATCAAGTGCTGAGCATGGCTCATCCATTAAGATTACTTCTGGACCTACCGCAATGGTACGTGCAATACACAAGCGTTGTTGCTGACCACCGGATAAACCTGTGCCTGGCGCGGTTAAGCGGTCTTTGACCTCTTCCCACAAACCGGCTTTACGCAAACTGACTTCAACAATTTCATCTAAGTCAGTTTTATTGTTAACTAAACCGTGAACCTTAGGGCCATAAGCGACATTGTCATAGATTGATTTAGGAAACGGGTTTGGCTTTTGAAATACGATCCCGACGCGAGCGCGAAGTGCAACCACATCTTGTTTTGGGTGATAAATATCACTGGCTTCAAGTTTAAAATCACCTTCGATACGACAGGTATCAATCGTGTCATTCATGCGGTTCATACAACGTAAAAAGGTAGATTTACCACAGCCTGATGGGCCGATCATCGCTACTACTTCATTTTTACCTATATCTAAGCTGACGTCATGAATCGCTTGTTTTTCGCCATAAAATACGTTGACGTTACGCATCGACATTTTTGCATTATCAGAAAAGATATTTCCGACCGTTTCTAGGTTTGACACATCTTGAGAGATCTGTGGATCGTTTTCTTTTTGTACTTGTTTCATTATAATAATTCCTGTTCTTACCAACGACGCTCAAGGCGTTTGCGTAGCCATATTGCTGCTGTATTCATGGTTATAAGAAACGCCAACAGCACCATAATGGCGGCTGATGTACGCTCAACAAATGCGCGTTCTGGACTGTCAGACCATAAGAAAATCTGGACAGGTAATGCCGTAGCCGGATCGGACACGCCACCAGGAATATCCACAATAAATGCGACCATTCCGATCATTAATAACGGCGCAGTCTCACCTAATGCTTGTGCAAATCCAATGATGGCTCCGGTTAACATACCCGGCATTGCAAGCGGCAATACATGATGCAAAATAACCTGCATCTTTGATGCTCCCAAACCTAATGCTGCGTCGCGGATGGATGGCGGTACTGACTTAATTGCCGCACGACTCGAAATAATAATCGTGGGTAGGGTCATTAATGACAACACTAACCCGCCAACTAACGGTATAGAGCGATGCATTTCGAAGTAGCCAATAAAAATCGCCAAGCCCAGTAAACCAAAAATGATAGAAGGTACTGCGGCTAAGTTGTTAATGTTCACTTCGATAAAGTCAGTGAGTTTATTTTTAGGTGCATACTCTTCCAAATATACTGCCGCCGCTACACCAATTGGAAAGGAGAGTGCGATGGTGACTAACAGGGTGAATAGAGAACCCGCCATTGCGCCCATGATCCCTGCTTGTTCTGGCTCGCGTGAATCCCCTGATGTAAAGAAAGTCGTATTAAAACTTTTCTTCAACTGTTGATTGCCAATCCATGTTTCTACCCACGCCACCTGTTGTGGGTTTAATCGACCGATGAACGCATCTGCTTGGTTATCGCCGCGGCTTTTATAGTAGGTATCAATATCATCATCAGCTAATACCCAAACACCAGTGGTTTGATTGAGTAATGCTGGATTTTCTTCGAGTGATTCACGTAATGTAAAGCTTGCCCCATTACTGACTAAGCCATAAAGGTTACGACGTTGTTTGCGACTTTTGGCATCGGTGAACTGCTCACGCAACGCGCTTTTTACAAGCGCTGAATAATCTGCCATTGCCAATTGTTGCGGGTCAGTTACGTCTGTGATCTCAAGTGCATCGGCATCATAATTGACTTCCAAATAAACATAAGTCTGTAAAAATGCAGAATGACCTTTGCCAATGATGTCAGTAAACAATATCACCAAACATGCTAAGCCAAACAAAATGGCAGTAACGCCATATGCTTTAAAGCGTTTTTCTGCGCGATAGCGCTTAGATAGGTTTTTGTTGACCAGCTCGATGGTGCTAGGTTTTTCTGCACTGTGTGTATTTTGATTAGATTCATTTTTCATCATTATTACTCGTACTGCTCACGATATTTTTTAACTACCATTAAGGCAATGCTATTGAGGATCAGCGTGATCACAAACAACATTAATCCAAGTGCAAACGCAGATAGTGTCTTAGGACTATTAAATTCTTGATCGCCGACTAACAAAGTCACAATTTGGACAGTTACTGTGGTTACCGATTCCATTGGATTAGCGGTGAGATTAGCGGCTAGACCCGCTGCCATCACCACGATCATGGTTTCACCAATTGCTCTTGATACGGCCAACAATATCCCGCCAACAATACCGGGTAATGCTGCCGGAATAATCACTTGTTTAATCGTTTCAGACTGTGTTGCACCTAGCCCAAATGAACCATCACGTAAAGACTGCGGCACGGCATTGATAACATCATCAGACAGAGAGGAGACAAAGGGAATGATCATCACGCCCATTACTAATCCTGCCGCTAATGCACTTTCAGAAGAGACGCTTAATCCAAACATGCTACCGGTTTCACGTAAATAAGGTGCAACTGTCAATGCGGCAAAGAAGCCATATACGACAGTTGGGACACCTGCTAATACTTCTAGGGCTGGTTTAACGAATGTTCGTACTTTTGGTGATGCGTATTCAGACAAATAAATCGCCGCCATTAAGCCTGCTGGCACCGCAATGATCATTGCAATTGCTGAAATGAGCATAGTACCGGCAAATAAAGGCACAGCACCAAATGCGCCAGAACCACCTATTTGCCCCTCTCTAATTGCCATTTGAGGACTCCATTGAAGACCAAAAATGAAATCAAAAAAGGGTACAGTCTGAAAGAATTTGACAGATTCAAATATAACCGAGAAAACAATGCCTGCAGTGGTAAAAACGGCAATACTGGCACACATTAACAAGGCAATTTTGAATACGTTTTCTACTTTGACTCGTGCTTTTAACTTTGTGTTGACACGCAACCAAGAAAACAAGGAAAGTCCCATCGCCGCACAGATAAACACAAGCGTTAATGCCATTTGGCTGATCGCCTGTAAGCTGTTTAAACGCTCGGCAGCTGCAATGATATATGGCTCAGCTGCTAAGGTAGAACTATCATCTAGTGCAATATTACTAACAGTGTTGAGCAATAAGCCAAGTTCTGATTCGGTTAATGCTTGAGTACTGGTGGGCAATTCTTGAATGATGATTTGTTTGATCAGGTAATCATCAAATAATACCCATACGACAAGTATCAAAATACTCGGTATACCACACCATAGCGCTGAGAGTATGCCGTAATAGCTAGGTAACGAGTTAAGGTTGCGGATCCCTTGGCTACCGCCTGCCACGGCGATAGAACGTTTACGTCCTAAAACAAAAGCCATTGCCATTAATAGCACGGCAAGGATTAATAACATTGATGTATTCATATTGCCTCTATCGTTTACTTTACTCCGGTGACATCTCCCGGAAACAGCGCAAAGTAACGAGTGTAAATTAAGTAAAAAAGCCAGCCGAAAATAATCGGGCTGGCTTCACATTTTGTTTACTGCGTATAACTATAGAATAGTTATAGTTTCACTGGTGTTAATCTTTTTACATCAGCTTTAACTTGCTTACGCAAATCGTCGTTCAATGGGATCATGCCTTTGTCTGCCAAGTAACCTTCTTGCCCAGAAGCTTTGTTACTAATAAACTCAGCAAGAAACTCTTCGATACCCGGAACAACACCGATGTGATCTTTCTTCACATAGAAGTATAACGGACGTGAAACAGGATAAGTACCTTCAGCGATATTTTCAAAGCTCGGTTCAAAGCCATTAATCTTAGTCCCTTGAATTGTATCAGAATTTTGGTCTAGGAAACTAAAACCAAAGATACCAAATGCATTTGGGTTTGCGTTTAATTTTTGCACAATTAAGTTGTCGTTTTCGCCAGCTTCGATAAATGCACCATCATCGCGTACACTGTGACAAATCGATTTAAACTTGTATTTAAGATCTTTGGATAGCTCAGCATTACCCGCTTTGCCTGCAGCTTTAGATTGTTTGCTAATATCCGCAATCCAATCTATTTTTTTACAACCACCTTCTAAAGCTAATTCAGAAAATGCATCACGAGTACCTGATGTAGGTGGTGGGCCTAGCACTTCAATTTTGTGCTTAGGAAAACTCGGGTTGATATCATTCCAAGTTTTATATGGGTTAGTGACTAATGTTTGTGAACCATCTGGATTAGGCACTTCTTTGCCTAACGCTAAAAATAACTCTTCCAGCGTAATGTTCATTCGCTCAGCGGTGTTTGCATTACCAATGACAATACCGTCAAAACCAATTAATACTTCAACCACACCGGTCACACCGTTATCTGCACATAACTGTACTTCAGATGGCTTGATACGACGTGATGCGTTAGTGATATCAGGGAATTGAATACCAACACCTTGACAGAAAAGCTTTAAACCACCGCCTGAGCCAGTTGATTCAACTTTTGGTGTTTTAAATTGAGTGGACTTACCAAAACGTTCAGCAACCACTGTTGAGAAAGGGTAGACGGTAGACGAACCGACGACGTTAATATAATCGCGCGAGGCGTGCGCAACATTTGCAACTAACAACGATGATAAGACTACCGATGCTGAAATTAAAAACCTTTTCATATTTTTGTTCCACATACTAATTAATTAAGACGCAGAAAGTATATGACGAGGCTGTGACACATATATGACAGCAATATGACACTTTTATGACAGAGTTAACCCTACAATGACTAAGGCTTTATCGCAATCTTTAGCACGCCATCGCGTTGGTGCATAAATAAATCATACGCCTCCACAATGTCATCTAGCGCATAGGTATGTGTCACCATTTCGGATAAATCGACGCGTCCTGTCTCAATCACATTCATCAACGACATCTACTTCCGTGTAGTTAATGGTGATATCTGCGCCTAATTTTTTGGCCATCGCTAAGCGTTCATTGTTGGCATCAACAGCAATAATCAGCGAAGCACCTTTAAAACCAGTGGACATAATATCAGGGCACATCAACACTTGTTCATCCGTTAAGCCATCTGGCACTGGGCATAAATTAGCTTGTGCATTCGGCACTAACACGTATTCAGCTTGTGTGCCGTCAATATGATTACCAAAGCGCCAGCCACCCGTTGCTTTATAGCCATGGCACGAACATTTACCACCAGCATCTAAATAGCCCCCATCTTGTGCGGGTAAACCATCCTGACTGGCGTAAGAAGTATAGGATGGGCAAATTGCACCGGCAACAACACGTTGACCCTCGCTATAACCCATTACCGCACTACCAAGTTTTTCAATGGTACCGACAGGTTCATGACCTATGGTTAACCCTTTTTAACAAAAGTATAACAACCTGTATTAAAGAAACTTTGATGGAGGTCAATGTTTGTTTGGTAAGCCCTGACATTAAAATAAAACCCCAAGAACATCGCTGTTTTTGGGGTTGGTATTTAGCTAGAACCGAAATTAGTTACTGGTAGTAAAATGCACCAGTCCAATCATAAGTCGTGTCAGCAATTTTTAGGCTATGTTTACTTGAAGCTGCCGCATCTTGATTAGCAAGAATAAATAACTGTGTATTGCCTGCTAAATCAGTAATTTGGATCGCTGTATACTGTGTATCATCGTGCACAATTGCAAGGTTAGCAATATTACTCGATGAGTTTAATGACGCTTCAGTAACAGGACTATAGCTGCCATGAGGCTCAATTACAGTTGCAAATGTAGTATCAGCAGTGTCATTACGACGGATCATGAAAGCCGCTTCACGACGAATATTAAACTCAGGATCCTTTGCTCCCATGCGGGTAAACAACAATTCATCGCTAGTATTCGTTGCAGCAGTCAACGTAAAGAATTTGCCTTCAGTTAACCAAGATAATTTAGTGTTATTTGTTTTAGGTTGACCTTGACCTTCTAAGTATAAATGTTGATAACCGTTTTTCGTACCAAGCGGAGCTAGCGTGTTGGGTGATGCATAGTCAAAATTGGTGTCAATGACTTGGCCTAAGAAATAATAAGGTAGGTCATAATCTTGCTTAGCATTCGTGTCTACTTTCATGATGTCGAGTAAGAATGCTTTTTCAAAATTCTCGTCTTTGATCATGACCATAGTACGATGCATTTTGGTCCCTGGGTATGCATTGGTTTCAGTCGCACTCACTACTTGCACTTCTGGGCGCGAGTCATCATAGACATGTAATTCGGAATGATGCTGACTGCCTACCGCATATTTACCCTGAAAATGCATTTCTTGATTAAGTGATAAAGTATTGTGAGCAATAGTGGTTTTTGCCCACGTTGTGTTTTCTTTTAGATAGTTACCACCGCCTTTTTGACCAATATTAACAAAACGCGATAATCCGTAATCTTGCAATACTTCAGCGCCTTTTGCATATAATGAAAAAGATAACTTGTCGTAATGACCGTGGCTTAAGCCTTGGGCAGCATATTTAAATACATTGGTAAGTTCTTCGTTACCATAACGTAATACAGCAACGCCACCCTCATCACCGTTAGCACCATCAGTAAGATTAACCGATGTTTTGGCAAAAGGTTGGGCCTTGTTATCACGCACACCAATAGCGACGGCTAAACCCGCTTGGTCGAGTAGCACTTCATTTTGAGTTTGTGCAATGCTTAGTAGCTGTGGATCTTGATTACCATAGTGATATGCAACGTTAACCGCAGTAACTAATGACGGCGTAAAATAAGACATGCCTTTTTGACCGTCATTAAGTGGGAAGAACTCTCCATCAGCATCGGTCAAATTCAATAACGCATCTACACCTTTGAGCAGTACATTGTCTTTATGCTGCATCACGCCTAATTCTGGCTTAGCATTTTCCATTCCCAATGCAAAGATTAAGAACGGGTACATAGCATAACGTTGGTAATACGGACCTTCGGTATAGTAACCATCAGGTGAAAAGGGCTCTTCGAGATTAGCTAAAAAGCCGCGACGCTGGCCTTCTGTTTTAATTGTACCGCCGTCATTATCAACGCCACCAACTTCTAAGCCATCATCTTCGATGCCATATAATGCGCGTTGGATCAGTTCTTTATCATCCAATACTAGACCAATCATACCTACTGCGGCATTACCCCAAGTACTATGATTGTGTACGCGGTTGAAAAACGCAGGGTTTTCTAACGAGATAAAATCTGCGAATGGACGAAATAAATTATTCTCTAAAACAGAGCGTTCAGAATCAGACAAAAAATTATAGATAGTGTCGTAGGCTTGGCTCATATACACCAGCCAGTTACTGTCATTTAGGCACTGCCAAAATAACTTACCTCTTGAATAGGAACGTTCTTGGGGATGTAGGGGCAAGTTTTTGTACATTGCTTCGTATTGAAACAACATATCACGCACATAAACGGCATATTTATCGTCTTGTAAAATTTGATATAACACACCAGCTTGTTGGGCAATGATAAAATTTTGTTTATGACGGTAATGGGTATAACCACCAGAGAAATCTTTAGGGATTGGCGTATCAATGCCCGCAGCAATTTCTGCATCAACCACTTGTTTAACCTTGGCTAAACTAGCGTCAAACAATGGGACTTTACCAAGATTTTTACGGATTTGCTCCACTCCGTCTTGCGTCAAAATAAGATTTGGATGTTCTTTGGCTGACAGCGATGGCACGTTGATTAATATCAACACCATCAGTAATAAACTTTTCATCATTCTTATTGGCATGATAGGTAGTTCCTTGTGTATAAAAGCGTTTAAAAATTCTGCCTTAATACTAACAGGACACGGCTAAACTTTCTAATATTAACAGACCAAAATGTAGTTTTTTTTGGTATGAAATATTACCAATTTGTGTGACCAAAAATATATGTCTAATTAGTCATTTATTATAGATGGTCAACGGGAGTAATTTAGGTAAATCACAGATACGTACTAACCACATTAAGCTACGCGTATCCTCTTATATCTGATTAGCGAGCGGTGCTATAACATTTAAAGACGATTCAATAAAAAAGCAGAGATAATGATGCGTTTCGAGAATGCCCGTTCAGCTATGCAACACGCAAAAACATTTCATCAACAATTAGGTGATTTTTATCACTCATTATCTTCGCAAGTGACGCAGCCAAAAGCTAAATTGTTACTCGACTATATCACGCAGCAAGAAAGGTCCTTGGTTGATGTGTTATCGGCATTTGAGTCCAGCACACCAAAAGGGATATTAGATACCTGGCTGCAATATGCTAATGACAGTGAAATATTGAAACTGCCTGCTATAGCGTCATCCAAAGCGATCCACACTGCTGAAGATATATTAAATATTTCGACACAGATGAGTGATGAGTTACTGAGTTTATATGCTCAAGTAGAGGAACAGATAGACGAAGAACAAGTAAAAGCGATTTTTCATAATTTGGCAGATATGCAAGTGCAAAAACAAAAGAAAATTACCATGAATTATGATCGCTTGATGGATATGTAGATGCTTTAAATCAAGAGGGCTGATTGGCTGCTGAAGGCAATAGTACCCTCGTCTAATAGGATAGATATGGATTTTAAAGATTATTACAAGATCTTAGGTGTCGCAGAAGATGCTGATATCAAAGCAATTAAAAAAGCCTATCGCAAATTGGCATTAAAACTACACCCAGATGTAAGTGCAGAAGCGGATGCCTCAGACAAGTTTAAAGAAGTCGCAGAAGCGTATGAAGTATTAAAAGATCAAGAAAAACGCGCTGAATATGATCATATCAAAAAATATGGTGCTCCCCAACAGCAATCTGGCTCACCGTTTTCTGGTCGAGGTCAGCATGCCTATAGTGGCGGATTTGAACAGGCTCAAGGTGATTATTCTGACTTTTTTCGTCAAGTATTTGGGGGACATACAAACGGCTATAATCGCCACTATCAATCTGAACCTGATATGTTTAAAGGCCAAGATATTGAGATGGAAGTGCCCTTGTTTTTAGAAGACTCTGCAATAGGAGTTAGTAAGTATATTGAGTACATGACACCGGATCATTCATCGGGTATCGAGAAGCAAATAAAAAAATCTATCAATGTTAAAATACCACAAGGAACTAAGGATGGAGAGCGTATTCGCTTGAAAGGGCAAGGCGGGTTAGGCAGTCAACAGGGTTTACATGGTGATTTGTACTTACATATTCGGTTGGTACCGCATCCGTTATTTGATGTCGATGGATCGAATATATTATTAACGGTACCTTTACTACCGTGGGAGGCTGCGTTAGGCACTTCGTTAGAAGTTCCCACATTGTATGGCAAAATAAAACTTAATATTCCGGCCAATAGTCAGTCTGGGAAAAAACTACGCATTAAAGGAAAAGGCCTTAAAACCAAAAGCACACAAGGTGATATGGTCGCCATCCTCAATATTGAAATCCCAACAACACAGTCAGATGAAGCAAATAAATTATGGCAGCAATTAGCTGATCAAAACACGGATAATCCCCGTTCGGAATGGGATGGTCGATAGGTGAGTCGTAACTCGTTACAAAGTGCGTAGGCATAAATTTTCTGTTTATAAGCATTATAGTTTACTATCATGCTATGAAATTACTTAAAACTCGCCCCGATTGGCACTACCTAGTTCTGGTGAGTGCCATTTTATTTGTCATTGAGATCATCAATGTACTCTCTGGTCGTTGGCTTAATCAGTTTAGTATTGTGCCACGAGATATTACTTCACTCCCTTATATAATCACTGCACCTTGGCTGCATATTTCTATTGCCCATTTTGGGTCAAACTTTGTGACCTTAGTTATATTGTCGTTTTTGCTCTTAGAATTTGGTTTAAAACGCTATGTACTAGTGAGCCTATTACTGATTGTTAGTACCGGTGTATTTGTGTGGACATTTGGTCGCACTGGTCACCATCTTGGGGCAAGTGGGATTGTGTATGGTTATTTTGGTTACTTAGTGCTGGCGGGTTGGCTCAGTAAACGGATTTGGTTAGCGCTGATTTCTGTAGGTGTCGTATTTTTTTATGGTGGGTTGATTTGGGGTGTATTACCGACTCAACCTTATATTTCATGGGAGTCGCATTTGTTTGGTTTTGTTAGTGGGTTGTTTTTTGCCTATAAATTACGGAATCACAAATAATTGATATACCGCTAATAACTATACCGCTGAGTAACTAATCATTCTTTAATCTGCAAGCATAAAAAAAGGCATGTCATCTAAGATGGCATGCCTTACTATTTTATATACTAGTGTTGTTTTAAGCTAGTTGCTTAGAACGTGTAGCTAGCACCAAAAGTGATACGACGGTCAGCTAGACCTTGGAAACAAAGGATTGCGCCTTCGTTAACACAAGACTGAGTTACGCCTTCTTTTGTTAGGTTAACTGCTTCAACACCAACGTTAAGCTGTTCGTTTACATCATAGCTGAAGCTAGCATTAAGCTGACCACGGTCATGAGTATAAACTGGGAAACCTAAAGTAGAGTTACGTGATGCACCACCAGCTGTATCATCTGTACGGAACGCTTCACGCCATGTGTAACGAACACGAGCACTGATACCATACTTTTCATAGTATGCAGTTACGTTATAAGCATTTTCAGAGAAGTCTAATAGACCTTGAACCGCTGATACTTTAACAAAGTCTGCATCGTCATAAATACCGTTGATAGCATTGAAGATATCAGTACCACGACCCGCAGATTGGTTAACAACTGAACCACCTTTGTATTCTTGGATAGTGTAGTTAGCCATGAAACCAAAACCAGATGCCCAGCCAAGGTCTTTTTCAAACGCTGACAAGTCATACTGTACAGCCATCTCAATACCCGTTTGAGTAGTGGTTGCTGGATCATTAACTTGTGTGTCTAAATCAGCACAGGCACCAGTTACACCTAGAGGAGCACGGAAATCATCACCTTGAGCAGCAGGGTTATAAATACCACCAGCGGCACAAGTTGTGTCATTCGTCGCTACGAAACCATTGGCATCTGTAGGCGCTGATTCTAGCGTTGATACAAACAAGTTACCGATTTCTTTATCAAAATAACCGATACTTACAACAGCTGCTTCTGCAAAATACCACTCAGCAGATAAATCTAACGTAGTGATTTCTTGTGGCTCTAAACCAGGGTTACCAACAGAAACTGATTGGTTGATGTTCGCTGGGAATGATACAGATGTATTCAAATCAGAGAAATTAGGACGACGGATATCTTGTCCATAACCTAAACGTAGTACAACATCATCATGCGGTGTGTAAACGACATTTAACTTAGGTAATGTAAACGAGTAATCACCAGTTACAGTAGTAAGTGTATTAGTACCATCAATATTTGTGTTACCTGTAGAATCTACAGTTGTTTTAATATGACGTACACCAAAGTTACCAACAACGTTTTCAAACTCAAAGTTTGCTTGCGCATATAACGCTTGAGTCTCTTCTTCGATGTTGAAGAATGCAGACGCTGATGGAGAAAGATTTAATAAATCTGGTGATGGATCATGTGCAATTAACGCAGCTTCTAACGTATCAATTACTTGATCTGGATTACTAAATGCCATATCAGGATTAATTATTAAGAAATTGCGCATAGCAAGTTCGCGACCATCGGCATCACCAAAGTTACTTGGACCAGCTACTAAAAGGTCAGAGAATAGTGAACCATTCGGGCTATCAACCATTTTGCTAAAGCCACCAATACGGTCAGTGATTTGGTTGTAAGTACTTTCACGCTTGCTTACACGGAAACCAAAATCAACAGATGTTACTGGTGAATCTTCTAAGAAGTATGTGAAATCAGCTCGGATAGCGTCTAATGAGTTATTAGTTTCGTTAGCACCAACATCAACTTGGTCTAAAACTACGTTATTTGGATCTAATAACTGTGCAACAGTAGGAGCATAGATTGAATCAAAATCGATACCAAATGTTAACGCACCACCTGTTAAGTCATAAATAAATGGAACCGCATTATCATTGCTTGAACCATCTAATGGTGTATTAGGGTTTGGGTTGATGAAGTTTAACGTTGTGCTTAAGTTTGGATTAGTTGTATCAGAATTCGCTGAAGATATTTCAACGCTCGCGAACAAGTTATCACCCTGCCACTCACCGCCTAAACGGAATAACGAAGTATCGGTCAAACGCGCACCCGTATCAGAGCTGAAACGTAAGTTAGGATCATCATCATCTTTTTCTAAAAATGGCTGTATTGTTCCGCGAACTGCCGCTTGGATGCTACCTAGTTGAACACCATCTAAAGAACCGTAATTTACTGTTTCAAACTGAGTTGGCAAGTTTTGGTTAAGCACTGAACTTGTACCAGAACCTTGTACACGAGTACTGTCTTGACGACGCTCTTGGTCAGTTAAAACAACATCTAAGAAAAACTTAGTGTTATCAGTTGGGGCAAACTCAAACGTAGTTGAGATGTTAGTTGTTTCATATTCGAAGTTTTCATATTCTTGGTTTAAGAATTGAATACCTAGGAAATCAAAATCTTGACATACTGGACGAGCAGATACGTCTTCAGTGTTACCACTTCGTACTACAACTGCATCACAGTTTTCTACTAGACTACCGTCGCGGTCAACACGTGGACGGAAAGAAGAAGCTTCTTGTTGTGTAACACTACCACTGAAAACAAAACCGAATTTACCAGAATCTGTATCCCAGTTATCACCAAATGCAGCAGACACACGTGGCATAATACCATCAGTGGTTAAGCTGCTGTCTTCGCCTTGAACACGTACGTTGATTAAACGGTCGTCAAGTTCTAAAGGACGGATTGTACGAAGGTTAACAGTACCACCGACAGAACCTTCGATAGTTTTGGCTTCTGACGCTTTAGTTACTTCAACACCGGCAATGATCGATGCAGATACATCTTCAAAGCTAATACCGCCACGGCCAGTACCAGCACCAACAGTTTGAACTCCGTTAATTAGTACGTTGTTCGAGTTAGAACCACGAATTTGTACACCCGTACCAACACCTGCAGTACGTGTGATTTGAATACCTGTAATGTTTTCTAATACTTCAGCTAAGTTTTGATCAGGTAATTTACCGATATCTTCAGCTTCGATAATTTCTACTAAGTTAGTAGATGAACGTTTTTCAGCAAGTGCGTTAGTTAGTGAACTACGAATGCCTGATACTTCGATGACTTCAACATCAGCAGCTGCATCTTGTGCAAGTACTGGAGCAGCCATATTTAGTGCTGAAGCAGATAATACTGCTAAAGTAATCTTAGAAAGTTTGTGACTCATGTTGTGTTCTCCTGTGTGATTGCTGGCACTTAAAGTGTCATGACAACCGCATCATTTGTTAACGTGTGTTGTATGTAACTCATTGAAGTAATTAATACGTGTGTTTGTTTACATAAACATGCAATCGTATGCAACGAGTTAACGCTATCTTTACAATTAATCGCTCAAAGGTCAACCATTTTGGTAAAATAATTGTGAATATTATGTGCTATGATGGTCTTACAATGAGCAGGGGGTGGTGACTGTAATTGTGTTTTCATCACTAAAAAAAAGTAGGGCTAAAGTTTAATGGACATTAATTTTAGTGGGTTTGACTTGCTTTTTTACTGCATGTGGCGCAACTGTTTATAGTCATTGTTGTATTGTTTTAAAATAATAAAAAATAATAACAAATAAGATTTTTATTTTTTTATTGGTCGACCAATTGCTGTTTTATTGGTTTTTGGCTACATTTTTGCCGAACAGACCGATATACTGCCATACATTAATCCTATCCTTTCCCTGTAATATTTAACTTAGAGAGATAATAATGCGCGAATCTTGGAGATGGTTTGGTCCTAACGACCCAGTAACAATCGCTGATATAAGACAAACTGGTGCGACCGATATTGTTAGTGCCCTGCATAATATACCGACAGGTCAAGCTTGGCCGTTAGCTGCGATTCAAGAGCATCAGGCTTTAATCGAAGATTGCGCTGCCGATTTATCGCCATTGACTTGGAGTGTCGTAGAAAGTATCCCGGTACATGAAGATATTAAATTAGGTCGCCCAGGTCACCAGCAGTACATAGATAGCTGGATCACTTCAATGGAAAATCTAGCCGAGTGTGGCATTAAAACTATTTGTTATAATTTTATGCCTGTTATTGATTGGACGCGAACCGACCTTAATTACAAGCTTCCTAATGGTGCTTATGCGTTACGCTTTGATCAGCCTAAGTTTGCTGCGTTTGATTTGTTTATTCTGCAACGTGAAAATGCTCAAGCAGAATATAGTGCTGAAGAAATTACAGAAGCCCAAGCGGTATTTGATGCAATGGATGATGCCGAACGTACACAGCTGACCAATAATATCATTGCTGGTTTACCAGGCAAAATGACGGATGCCTATGGATTAGATGATTTTCGTCAAATGCTAGGCAACTATATAGATATGGATAGTGCCGGTTTACGCAGTAACTTGTTTGCTTTTTTATCTCAAGTGTTACCGCGTGCAGAAGCGTTAGGGATTAAATTAGCCATTCACCCTGATGATCCACCTAGAGATATGCTTGGTCTACCTCGGATCATTTGTACTGCAGCGGATTTGGATATTTTATTTGCTGCGTTACCTAGCCCATCCAACGGTATTACTTTGTGTGTAGGTACTTATAGTAGTCGTCCAGATAACAATTTACCCGAAATGGCAAAGCAATTTGGTCCGCGTATTCATTTTTCGCATTTACGTGGTGTCAGTCGCGATCCCCAAGAGCAACGTTCCTTTTATGAAGCGAGTCATTTAGATAGCGACATTGATATGATCCAAGTTGTACAAGAATTATTGTTAGAAGAACAGCGTCGCCGCGTGGATCTCTCTGACGAACAAGGCATCGACGAAATCTTTATTCGTCCAGATCATGGTCATCAAATGATGGATGATATTGGTAAGACTGTTAACCCTGGCTACTCTGGCATCGGTCGGATGAAAGGCTTGGCTGAAGTACGTGGTGTGATCCGTGCTCTTTCTGCGCAGATATCTGCTTCGTCCCAAACGAACAAAGGGAATCCAGCATGAGTCAAATAATCAAGTTCGGTCCCAACCGTGTGTGGCGCACCTATCAAGGTGGTAAGCAGTTAGACATTATTGAAGGCAAAGAAGATCCGCAAGACTCTAGCTTTCCAGAAGATTGGATTGGCTCAACGGTTGCGGCTAAAAATATAGGCCGAGAGCACATTTCAGAAGGGTTAGCATTGGTCACCGATACGAGTGGGCAAACCGTTCCTTTTAGAGATGTATTACAACAAAATCAATCTTATTACTTAGGTGAAACCGATGCTGGTCCAAGTGGTATGGATGATATTCCGTTAGTGAAATATCTCGATAGTGCAACGCGATTACATTTTCAAGCACATCCAACACGTGAGTTTGCACAAGCACGTTTGGATTCACCACGTGGTAAGACTGAAGCATATGTGATTTTAGAAATTCGTGACGATGTAACCGAGCCCTATATTTATGCAGGTTTTCAGCGTTCACCTAGTCGTGCGGATTTAAAGGAATGGATCGAAACGCAAAACATCGATGCGATTGAACAGTGCTTTGATAAAATTCCGGTCAAACCTGGCGATGTGTTCTTACTTCCCGGTGGACGTCCTCATGCATTAGGTGAGGGGATTTTAATGCTAGAAATCATGGAGCCATCTGATCTAGCGGTACGATTTGAATTTGAACGTTGTGGTTACGTGATCCCTGAGAAAGCCCGTTTTATGGATCGCGGTATTGAAACCGCATTAGATGTGTTTAATTTTGACCCTGTCCCACCGACTCAGATTGATTCTGAATTTCGCTGTATACCTACTATTATAAACCAGGATAGTAGCGCGAACACATTAGAGCAACTTATCGGTCCTGATAAAACCTCGTGTTTTACGGTTAAGCGTGCAAACGTTCAAGGTGAGTATATACGTTGTGAGGACGAGTTTTTCTACGGTGTTGTTACGGCCGGATCAGGCAAGATGCAAATTGGCGATGAAACTATTGTGTTGCAACAATGGGAGAGATTTTTCTGTCCTGCAGGGGTAACCGATTTTACCTATGAATCGACTTCGGGAATGACAATCTTAGAATGTTATCCAGGTAGTGAATTAAAATAAGCACTATTGACCAGTACTACTGACCAGCACTAGGGGAATAACAACATGCAAAGTCTTAATCAGGCTAGTTTAGCAACACTTCCGGCGAATATTACAGCGCCTAAATATGCCCCGGTCACGGTTTCATCGGGAATATTACACTTTGGCGTAGGTAACTTTCACCGTGCTCATCAAGCCATGTACTGTGATGAGCTGCTAAATAAAGGTGAATTAAAGTGGGGCATTACAGGTGTGTCTCTGCGTTCGCCGGATATGCGTGATCATTTGGCAGCGCAAGATTATTTGTACACACAAGCGACTTTAGGTGAGCAAACTCAGTATAAAGTCGTTGGCGCGTTGCAACATATATTAGTGGCACCAGAAGATCCGCAAGCGGTGATCAGTGAGGTCGCAAACAGTAATATTCAATTAATCACAATGACGATTACCGAAAAAGGCTATGATTTGGCTAATGGCGAACTCAATGGGACAGCATCAGGGGTCGCGCATGATCTTCTGGATTTGAGCCAACCCAAAACGATTTATGGATATATAGCCGCGGGACTTATTCAACGTTGTACAAAACAAGGCTCGAAATTAACCGTATTGTGCTGTGACAATATGCATGCCGGTGGTGAGGTTGTAAAAGCTGGCGTGATGGTACTGTTAAATCAACATAGTCCTGAAACCATCGCTTGGGTTGATGAGAATGTTGCCTTTGCGTCTTCTATGGTTGACCGCGTAACACCTGCCACCAGTGAGCAGCTCAAGCACGATGTTACGCAAGCATTAGGCTTTGTCGATGCGGCTCCTGTGGCTGCTGAGCCATTTACACAATGGATTATTGAAGATAATTTTGCCGGTGAGCGTCCGCCCTTTGATCGTGTAGGTGCATTATTCGTTGATGATATTACTCCGTTTGAAAAAGTGAAATTGCGTTTTTTAAATGCAAGTCATTCTATGCTAGCGGCAATGGGGTATTTAGCGGGTGATCAATTTATTCATGAAGCTTTACGCCGTAGTGTACTAGCGCAATTTGCTGAGCAAGCCTTAAAACTCAATATATTACCTGTAACTCATGTGCCACAAGGTATGTCAGGGGTTACTTATATAGATGAAGTGTTAGCGCGTTTTCGCAATCACCATTTACCGTATGCGGTATTGCAAGTGGGTACCGATAGTTCACAAAAAATTCAACAACGTTGGTTTCCTGCTATTGATGATGCATTGCGTGTTGGTAGAGCGAGTGCTTATTTGGCGTTTGCCGTGGCTGCGTGGGCGAGTTTTATACGTAAAGCCCTCGAAAACAATGACCTCAATGATCCATTGTCTGAAGCATTGGCTCAATCTAGTGAAATAACCAATACAGATACTACGGATTTTGCAACACGCATGCACGGTTACTTACGTCTAGCGGGTGCTGAAAGTTTTGATTTTTATAGCAATCGAGCGTTCATGGATCGGGTGACTCAATGTCATATCAGTATAGAAGGTTTAGGTGTTGAACAAGCGCTTAGCGTTAATTTAGCCCTTAGCAAATAACAATAAAAAATAACTTTTGAGGTCGTCTAACATGGAACAAGTAGCAGCATCATCATTGAAACAAACATTTGCCAAATGGTTAGCGTTATTTTTGCCAGGTATTTTTTTACTTGGTTTTAATATTGGTACCGGCAGTGTCACTGCGATGGCTAAAGCAGGTGCAGATTACGGTATGACGTTGTTATGGACGATTGTCGCCTCGTGCTTATGTACTTTTTTCATGATCAACCTGTATGGGCGTTATACGTTAGTGACGGGGGAAACCGCACTACAAGCATTCCGCAAGCATATTCATCCAAGCGTCGGCATCTTTTTCTTGATTGCGTTAACGACTGGCGTGTGCGGCAGTGTGATGGGCGTAATGGGAATAGTCGCTGATATTTGTTATGAGTGGTCAAAATCGGCTGTAGAAGGGGGCATTGCGCCGATTTATTTTGCGGCGTTTTTTGTTGCTTTGGTGTATTACATTTTTTGGAATGGTAAAACAGAGTTTTTTGAACGCAGTTTAGCGGTGGTTGTTGCGATCATGTCTGCATGTTTCTTGGTGAATTTTTTCATTATGATGCCGCCGCCTGTGGAAATAATCAAAGGTCTTGTTCCAAGTATCCCTGAAGTTTCTACCAGCACAGGTAAAGGGCCGTTTTTAGTTATTGCGTCAATGATCGGTACGACGGTGTTTTCTGGATTATTCATTATCCGTACAACATTGGTAAAAGAAGCCGGTTGGACGTTAGCGGATTATGCTAAGCAACGCAATGATGCGATATTTTCGGTGTGTTTGATGTTTATCATCAGCGCGTCGATCATGGCTGCTGCTGCCGGAACCTTACATGTTGAAGGGATTAGTTTGACCAATGCGTCACAGATGATTGGGATTTTAGAGCCGTTAGCGGGCTCATTGGCGACGGCTATTTTCGCTTTTGGTTTGGTTGCTGCAGGGGTGTCTTCACAGTTTCCAAACGTACTGATGCTGCCTTGGTTATTGTGTGATTATAATGACACACAACGTGATATGACCTTAACTAAATACCGTATTATTGTGTTTTTAATCTCCTTGTTGGGGCTAGTTGTACCTATATTTGATGCACGTCCAGTACTGGTCATGATTATCTCGCAAGCATTCAATGCGGTGATTTTACCGATTACCGTCGCCTGTATTTTTTATCTAGGTAATCGCAAAGACTTGATGAAGTCTCATACAAACACATGGGTCGCTAATACCATTTTAGCTGCTATCTTAGTGTTCTCGATATTTACTTCTTTCATCGGTGTGAAGGGCGTATGGCAGTTGATAACAACGACTTTATAAGTCCGATATAAATAGGTTTACCTTTTGGTAAACCATTTATCGAAAATATCCAACCAAATTGGTTGACAAAGGTTGGGTTAATTGTTTTAATAATGTTAATTAAATTGTATAGTTTGTGTTTGTACTTAACGTTTAGTTAATTAATTGTGTTTTCATAGTGTCTTGGCTCCTTTTTTAAGGAGCTTTTTTTTGTCTGTTATTTTGTGATCGCATTGACTGTTTTTGTAATATCGATGTGCTGAGTTCTTTAAAGTTCCGATTACTGTGGTAAAACAAAAACCTTATCAAATTGGTCAAGAAGCCGCTAAATTACTTTTTAGTCTTGTCGATAAGCCAACCCAAGCAGCGCAACGCATTATGGTTGATTGCACCATGGTTAAGCGCGATTCTTGTCAAAAAATCACAGGTTAATCATATAAATGCACTTTTCCTACACATTTATTGTATATGCTTTTGGTGTTATAGATTGTTATATTAATTAGTCATGAACATATCAAAAAAATTAACCCTATCATTTGTTGGCTTAACCAGCGTGATCCTACTTGCGACATTAGTGTTGGCTCGTTGGAGTTTTGAGCGAGGCTTTACGGAGTTTTTGCATGCCCAAGAAATGGATCGTCTGAGTCGTATCGCTCAAGATATTACTACTGAGTATTTGACGGATGTTTCTGATATTAAGCAATATCAAAAATTTATGTAAATAAACAAAAGCTTGAGTGTTTAGTGCAAGGTAAACCGATTGAGTTAACTCAAGTAGAATTTAAACTGCTGTTTACTTTGATGACTAAGCCGGGAAATGTGTATGCGCGTGAAATCTTAATGTCGCATAGTTATGATGATGGAAGAATTGTTAGTCATAGAACTATTGATAGCCATATTAAAAATTTACGCAATAAAATTACTGCAATAGATGCCACCAATAACCTGATACATTCTATTTACGGAGTAGGCTATAAAATCGAATGATTTTCCCTGCGTTCTGACCTATTATTGCCCCTATGAGCAAAACTACCAAAAAACTCGATAATAATGTCATCAAAGCCTTAACCATAGTTTGTGAGGCGGCTAAAGCACAAATCGATGGCTTTGTTTGGCTGACGCACACGGCAGATTACTCTCGCTTTCCAGGATCCTTGAAGGTTATTTGTGTCTTTGCGACGGATGCACAGATGACTCGAGCACAATCTCAAAGCGCGGATCAGCGCTTGATTCAAGACGTTCAACAAACCTTATTTAAGGCTGGGATATTGCTTAAAAACGCCAAGCAACATGTTACGTTCGACACTGAAGAATCTGGTGCTGAAGCAAGATGGCTAAACTAGTAACCCAACACTGATACTCGCGCATGGCTTTGGTTGCGACCAAAATATGTGGCGCTTTATGCTGCCTGCTTTGCAAGAGAGTTTTTATTTACTGTTATTTGATTATGTCGGCTCTGGTCAGTCAAAGCTGGCTGATTATACAACTGAAAAATATTCTTCGTTAGACGGCTACGCTCAGGACATCATCGATATCATTGAAGCGTTAGAACTGCATGATGTAACCATCGTTGGGCACTCCGTTAGTGCGACGGTAGCTGGCTTAGTTTCATTGCAGCTTCCTGAGGTTGTAAAGAAAATCATCATAATCTGCCCATCCCCTTGTTTTTTAAATGACCCGCCCGCTTATGAAGGGGATTTGAGCGCAGTGATTTAGAAGAGTTATTAGGATTGATGGATAAAAACTAGATTGGCTGGGCCAATTATCTTGCCCCATTAGTGATGGGGACAGCTAACTCTGCTGCGTTGATTGGGGAGCTTTCAGATAGTTTTTGTAGTACCGATCCGATTGTCGCGAAAACATTTGCGCACACTACATTTGGAGCAGTTA
>Ga0233403_10000125_pt1 | contig 32926 bp, 31 predicted proteins | sample Na_oxic_1_MG_FD_179866 | JGI IMG/M metagenome (GOLD analysis project Ga0233403, IMG submission 179866) | Seawater microbial communities from Saanich Inlet, British Columbia, Canada - Na_oxic_1_MG | ecosystem: Environmental > Aquatic > Marine > Inlet | place: Canada: British Columbia | collected...
TCACAATTCACAATTATGCCGGTTTAGCAATTGTGTTGGTGCGTTTGATTTTTTGTTGCAGTTGCAAGATGCCATATAACAAAGCTTCGGGGGTGGGTGGGCAACCGGGTATATATATATCTACCGGCACGATCCGGTCGCAGCCACGTACTACGGAGTAAGAGTAATGGTAATAGCCACCGCCATTGGCGCAGGAACCCATAGAAATAACCCAACGTGGATTTGGCATTTGGTCATACACCCGACGCAGAGCCGGAGCCATTTTGTTCGTTAACGTACCAGCTACGATCATCACATCAGATTGACGGGGGCTAGGCCTAAAGACTATGCCAAACCGATCCAAATCATAACGTGAGGCTCCAGTGTGCATCATTTCGACCGCGCAGCAAGCTAACCCAAATGTCATGGGCCACATAGAGCCAGTTCGCGCCCAATTAATAAGACTATCGGCACTGGTGGTGATAAAACCCTTTTCAAGTATGTTTTCTATTCCCATTCTAATGCTCCCTTTTTCCATTCGTAGATAAAACCAATGACCAAGATTGCCAAGAATATCATCATGGCAACAAATCCAAATATACCGATGTCCTTGAAAACTACCGCCCACGGAAATAAGAAGGCAATTTCAAGATCAAAAATGATAAACAAAATTGCGATTAGGTAATAGCGCACGTCAAATTTCATGCGGGCATCTTCAAATGCCTCAAAACCACACTCGTAAGGGGAGTTTTTTTCTGGATCCGGTTGCCGAGTACCCAGAAAAAAACCAATGGTGGGCATGATGATTCCTATCGCCAAACCGATGAAGATAAATAATAAGATGGGAAAATAATTTGCTAACATAGTTTAAGTAGTGTCCTATTGAACTTGTGATATTCGTAGGGTGGGCAAGTTTGCCCATCTTAATTTAGGTGGGCAAGAAAAAGACCTTGCCCACCCTACATATAACTTGATTTAAAGACCGGTTGAGTATTTGATTTTAATGATATTCGTAGGATGGGCAAGTTTTTTTTTGCCCACCTTAAATTTTAATGTCGTAGGGTGGGCAAGTTTTTTTTAGGGAGCCTTAATCAACGAGGTTGTATATCTTTTAAGTGCCGTCTAACTGCCAGCCATGCTCCCAGTAATCCTAACAAAATACTGCTGGATAATAATATTAAACTTGATAGGATTTTTAGGGTTATTAATTCTAATTGGCTGTCATATAAAATCATCAATTGTCTCACCGGCTCTTGGATAAACCAAAATGAAATAGTGACTAACAGCCAAGCTATCAATCCGCCGGCTAAACCAAACCAGAAACCCATGTATAAAAATGGGCGCTGAATAAACGCATCTGTGGCGCCCACTAATTTATAAACTTCAATTTCATCCCGGCGATTATAAATCGCTAAGCGGATAGTATTGCCTACTACTAATAATACTGCTAATGACAGTAAAGTTGCTAATATCAATACGCCACGTCGCACAATTTCTATCATCATAAACAGACGTTTTAACCAAAGCATATCGAATTGGGCAATATCTACATTCGGCAATTTCGCCAAGTTTTCAAGTAATTGCTGACTAGCTGCGGCATTGTTAGTAGCCGGTTGAATTACTAAGACGGCGGGCAACGGATTATCCTCAAGGGCAGTTAAAGCATCTCCAAATCCCGATAAAGTGCGGTATTCTTCTAATGCTTCTGCCGGGGTTATAATCCGCACATTAGCAATGCTGGGATGTTGAAACAAATGATTAGCTAACGCCCTCACTTGGGTATCTTTAACATCTTGCTTGAGAAATAAAGAAATTTGGGTAGCAAAGCCCCAACCATGACTAATCTGTTGGGCATTTTCGAGTAATAGATATAAGCCAGTTGGTAAAGCCAAAGCTATTCCTATCACGGCTGCCATCATTAAACTTGGCAATGGAGTACGAACAATATGCCCGAAACTAAACCAGAAAACCTGAACATGGTGCCAGAGCCAAGCGTTACTTTGTACGGCAGGTTTAGCTTTGCTTTGCTTATAATGTTGAGAGCGAATAGGAGGTTTCATTAACTACGATGGATCGTATCTCCAATTAAATTGCCTTGTTGCAAGATAATGGTACGATTGCCCATACCTTTTATCAAGCCTAACGCATGTGACGCAATTAACACTGTTACACCGACTTGATTAAATTGCCGGAATAAACCCATAGTTTCTTTGGCTAAACCCGGATCAAGATTACCAGTTGGTTCATCCGCAAGTAGGATAGGGGGTTTATTGACAACGGCACGAGCAATACCGACGCGCTGTTGTTGTCCTCCTGACAAAGTAATGGGATAACTTTTTTCCAAGCGGAGCAATCCAACTTTATCCAGTGCCGCTCGCACTCGCCGTCGCGTTTCTTGATGTCCAAATCCAGCAACTACTAATGGCAAAGCGACATTATCAAACACGGTACGATCAAATAGTAAGCGATGATCTTGAAACGTTATACCAATACGCCGGCGCAAATAGGGAATACGTCGGTTGGGCAAACGACTTAAATTTTGGCCATTAACCACAACTTGTCCCCTAGTACTGCGTTCAATAAGCGCGATCAGACGCAATAAGGTACTTTTGCCGGCTCCTGAATGACCGGTCAAAAATACCATTTCGCCATGTTTTACATGAAAGCTAACTTGTTTAAGTGCTTGATAGCCGTTGGGATAGCGTTTGATCACGTTATTAAAAACAATCATTGTGAATGGTGAATGGTGAATGGTGAATGGTGAATGATGAATGGTGAATGATGAATGGTGAATGATGAACACAATCGCCGGACGGGGTTTGCAACCCCGTCCGAAACGGTTTTATTTACAAACAATTCATTTAGGAACACTATAAATTATTGTCAAAATCCGGATTTTCGGCAATTTTAATCAACCAGTCAAATTATTCATTCACAATTATTTATTCACTTACCCAACAAAGCCTCAACAAAATCCTCTGCCTCAAAGGGACGCAAATCATCAAGTTGTTCGCCTACCCCAATAAAGCGAATAGGTAATTCCATTTGTTTCGCTATCGCAAAAATCATCCCGCCTTTCGCAGTACCATCCAATTTAGTAATCGTTAAACCGGTTAAACCTATAGCCTGATGAAATTGCCTTGCTTGAACTAAGGCATTTTGACCGGTGCCGGCATCAACTACCAACATCGTTTCATGGGGGGCTGTGGAATCAAGTTTATTAATGACGCGCCGAACTTTTTTCAATTCTTCCATGAGATTGTTTTGGGTATGTAAACGCCCGGCAGTGTCAGCAATTAATACATTAATACCACGCGCTGTCGCGGCTTGCAAAGCATCAAAAATAACTGAAGCCGAATCGGCTCTATTTTGTTGGGCGATTACTGATACATTATTACGGGAGCCCCAAACTTTCAACTGCTCAATAGCTGCGGCTCGGAAGGTATCCCCGGCTGCCAACATCACAGAACGTCCTTCTGCTTGAAACCGTTTCGCGAGTTTACCAATCGTAGTCGTTTTACCGGCTCCATTGATACCTACCATTAGAATGACAAACGGTTTGTTATTATTATCCGGTAAAACTAAGGGATGTTCTACCGGTTGCAAAATTGTCTGCATATCTTCCTGCAAAGCATAAAATAAAGCTTGGGAATCAGTGAGTTGTTTACGTTTTACCCGTTTAGTCAAACCGGTGACTAATTCTTCAGTGGCTTCAACTCCAACATCAGCAGTGAGTAACAGCGTTTCAACTTCTTCGAGCAAATCATCATCGATAGCCTTTTTGCCTAATAATAAATTTGCTAATCCCGCCGTCAGGTTTTCACGAGTCCGGCTTAGTCCTTGTTTCAGGCGTGCAAATAGCCCCGGTTTTTTTGAGTGTTCTTCGAGAATCTCTTCCTGAGCAGTCGTGTTTTCTTGGTCAGTTTTTTTACGGAATCCAAACATTAGTGTCTTTACAATTCAAATAGATTTTCAGATCATTATGTCGCTGGTGTATGTTTACCGTTTTGCTTGTAATATATTACGTCCATTCTTAGGAATGTGCATTAAATAATTTCCACAGCAGTTGAAACTTGACCGGTTAAACCGGCGTTATACGTTTGTAAGAATAAATAATTTCACACGCCAAACCTGACAGGTTTTGGAAACCTGTCAGGTTTTTATGAAGTTATTTTTCTGAACGTCTATAGGAATGAGAATTCAATAAAACCCAAAACTAAACCTGACAGGTTTTAAAAACCTGTCAGGTTTGGCTTGAAAGTTTAGGAAATTATTAAAGCCCCATTCCTTAGTTGCCAATTTTATTTCATGCACATTCCTTAGTACAACTGCAAGGATTGTTTATTCGATTGGATTAAATCCCAAGTTACGTCATTAGCTAATCCTTCATTATAATATAATCCTTGTGGAATTAAAGTAATTATGGCTTTTTCGCCAAAATTGCTGTGGTACATGCCAATTCAAAAATTTTATCTTTCGATAAATTTTGCACAAAGTCTTGGGCCAAATAATCTATTGGTTCCCCAATTAAATCACTAACACGCATATTGAGAAAATCTTGGCGAGTTTTATTGTTAAGTCCAGCCGCCCAACTTCTCAGAAACCAAGACAATGTCCATACCGGTACACCAGTTTGTGGTACATCCACATCAATGATGTCAAGATATTTATCGAATAGGTTTTGTAACCCTTGAGAGGTCATATTATAAAAATGGTTGGGATAACCATGTACTGGCTGTAAAAATGGCACGACACAAAGTAGGATTCCCCCAGTTTTTAATACCCGCGCAATTTCTTTAGCACAACGAAATGGATCACTAACATGTTCTAACACAGCGAAAGAAAAAACCGCATCAAAAGTATTATCTTGAAAAGGCAGTATTTCACCTACTCCCAAAATATCCGTACTTGAATAAGGCACGATTTCAAAATTGATTACATTAGGATAATCAGAATGTTTTTTACCGGCACCACAGTCCAGAATCAAACCATCTGCATATTGCCTTATATAATAAGTTATAATTGAATTATATTGGTTAGCAGAAACATTGGAAGTATCTACAACTTTAAATTGTTTTTTGAGTTCTTCGGTAAGAAAGTTAAAATTCTGGCCGTTATTTTCAAAAATATTACCACAATTAACACAGCTAAAACATTCTTTACGTAGCTGCTGTTCAGTAAATACTGTCTTACAATTAGGACAAATTAGATGTGGAATAATACGGTTAAACTTTTCCGCCTTTTGCATATCTGTTAAAGGATATAAATTGCTTAAAATTATAGGATAAGTAAATTTACCCTCCTCTAACTGATAATGTAAGGTAATTGTATTTCCTTCCAATAAGGAATGGTCAACTTCCCCAATAAAACCTTTGGCGTAAGCGTAATTATGATAAATGTTCTCAAGAACATCCGGCCGTGTTACCAATTTTAAAGGAGTTTTTGGGGCATTTGGTAACCAGACTTTCCGAATATCTGCATAGCTAACTATCCATCCTTGAATTATAAATTGCTTCTCGGTTGGCAGATTTAGCGGTTGTTCTAAATAGATAAAAGTATCAGTTTTCCAAGCTTTTTCGGCAATTTTTGGAGCTGGATTGTTTAACAAAATAGTATGAGAGAATTCTCCTGACTCCAAACGATAACCAAGTTTTATGGCATTTTCCGGCATGACTGATACGTCCACTGTGCCTTTAAAACCTTTAACATAAGGGTAAGATGGATGAACTTTAATAACATCAGGCCGTTCCATAAATTCCAGTGCTATTTTCTTGGAGGCGTTTATAAGCCAAATTTCATGAATTTCTACATGGCTAATTATCCATCCTTGCAGGAAAAACGGATTTTTGGATGGTATTTCTTTTGGACAATCCAAATAAATTAGGACTTCTTGGTTTTTCATTACTGTGACTTAGTCTGCTCTTGGTTTGATTTGTAAGGTAACCAATCTAACGAACGTCAAAACTAACACGAAGAGTATGACATGAACCACGATTCGGACGAGAAAGCATGGTAACAAAATTGATATTCAAATACAAGAGATTTACGCAAAACTTGAGCAACTTTGCAAATATAAACAAAGTAATATAGCGTTTCTGCGTAAGATGCAAAATTATTTTAAAACATTAATATAAAAATTAAACATTAGCTTTTAAGTTAATCATTTAATCAATAGCGTATAAAGATATTATTGTTTATATATATTAGCATTGTAACTAGAGATTTCAAAGTGTATAAACAATCCCAGTAGTTGCTTTTAAATGGATAGGCCCGTCGCTGAAGTGGCACGACGTGCCTAAATTGCCGAGGCGGCTCGTCATGCAGAAATATAGACGTTGGAAGAAAAATAAATTCACAATATAAACCTGCTAGGTCTTGGAGACCTAGCAGGTTTGTGAAACTATTATTCTTCAAAACTATAGAAACTCAAATATCACTCAGAAGGATAGCCATTAAAGTCGGAAGCTTATATAATTTTCGTTTTCCATAACTTCAGATACAGTTTTCCCACATCCTACATAATAAGTTAGCAAACTTGGCTCGGCTTTATTTATCGGAAATTCAACGGTTACTTCCTGCTCCTCTTTTGTTATCAAACGGTAAGACGGCATATCATCAGTTTTTGTGTCCCAAACCAATACTGGCCCGTTTTCCGCAGGCAGAAAAGAAATGACACCGTCTTTCACATAAACAGCATAAAAATTTATTTTTTCATCTTGATTAGAACGATGAGGCCGCACCATTACTGACACTTGACACGAATCTTCGCTAAAATTCTTGGCGGAAATCTTCAGAGATATATATTTTTGATACTTTGTCTCAACATCTTCCCATAATCCACCAGTAAAAACCGCTTTTATCCCATGAGTAGTAAGAATTTCTTCAGTGCGCTTCAGTGTATCAAATGCTCGTAGAAATTGCTCTTTGTCCAATTGGTAAATGGGTTGTACATTTTGTGCCTGTTCCACATCGGGGTATTTCAACAATTTCCAGAAACTGATTTCTTTTACGTCACAAGCCACCGCAAACCAAGCCAACTCATCCAATTTGGTAACATTCTTATCGTAAACCCCGCTTAGAAATATGAAATCCGGAGCCTTTCGCCCATCAGCCAAAGCTTTAGCGCGAATCCTGAACATATTGGTAAGAATGTTACCCAAATCAACTTTTCTGCGGATTTGTTTTAAAAGCACCGGATCATCAGTATCAATACTAATTGTTATCGACTTAAACCGGGAAAAAGCCGCAATTTCTTCCGTGTCAAACTGACGCGCAAAATTGCAAATTATAGTCAGCTTATGTCCAATATCCAGTAAACGATTACAGTAGCCAGACCATCCCTTATAAAAAGTTGTTTCACCATGACCATTTACGGCAATTTCATCAATGTGGGGATAATCCGCTAACTCCTGAATAATTTTTTCCAGTTTGTCAGGCGGCATTTCTCTACCACCCGGTACTTGTTCGACATCAGGTTCCACGCCTTCATACCCCGGCTGACTGGTAGCACAATATGTGCAACGTAAATTACAGCGTTCAGTGAAACCAATTCGCACCATGACAAGTTGTTGAGGTGCGGAAAGCTGATCAACCGGATCCAAATATCTTTCTTTTAGCTTTTGTTGAAATTCGTCTATGGAAATTTTTTCTCTGAGGGGACAATTTTTACACTTAAAATCCAAATTACCTTCCAATAAACCTTGCCTTAAATCCCTTAATTCCTGGATGTTTCTATACTCACTAAGATTAGTAAAAGGCTTTGTAAGCGAAGGTTGAATACAACACGGACTAAGTCTCCCATCAGTTCTAAATTCAATATATTCCCATGGATCAAAACAATGACGAGTTATTTTATTCAATATGGTTTTGCCTCTGTTGGTACACTTTGGAGTTTTAGGAATTTTCAGACCTGACAGGTTTTAAAAACCTGTCAGGTCTTTGTAATATATGGAAAATTTTTAGCATTGCCTCTATTTAGGCAAAAATTCCATATCCACAATCTGTGTATATGTCCACGGACATTTTATGGGAAAGTTTGATTCCGATAAACCAGTTTCATCAGCAGCATCACCCTTTGCTATTTCATAAGCATCTGCTATAATTTCACCTAATTTACTTTTTAAACTAGGGCTTTGTTGTAATCTCTTGACGATTCTGCGCCGCTGTTCTTTAATTGTCAATATCCAACTGCGAGTTTGGAGATTAGCTTGATATTGCCATTTCAGTAAATGCATTAGTAACACAGTTAATCGAGATTCTAATTCCCGTAATTCCGAATTACCCATACTTTCTACTTCCTCAATAAGACCTTCCCAATCAATTTCATCAAATTGTCTGGAACGCAACAAGCTAATCTGCTGCTGTGTCCAGCCATAAAAATCTTGTTGATTAACCATTACAGTATCCATACATACGTTCTTAAAAATTATGAGATAGTCCCAAACTGGGGTGTTAAATTTGTATGACCGGTAATTTTTCACCCGATTTATGTTCCACCGATTCCATCGGTGGCTATTCACATTTAACCCCTTCGGGGCTGGCACATCTTTGCAAATTCATAACACCGAAGGTGTAAAACGTAAGTAAATAGCCATAGGTGAAACCTATCGAACTTTGGAGTGAAAAAATTGGCAAAATCATGACAAATTTAACACCCCAGTCCCAAACTGGTGGTAGTGATGCCTCGTACAAAGCACGAGCTTTGAACTCCACATTATCACTATCTATTTTCCCAATCCAAATACATTAGAAAGGGTATTTATATAGTTGAAATAACCGGTAATAGCTACCGCTTCAACAAGTTGCGTATCGCTGTAGCCAAGGGCCTTGATTCTATCAATATCACTCTTCAGCATTTTGTAGTTATCTTTTTGGGAAGCACGTATGCAGAATTTCAGCAATTCTTTCTCTGCATCGCTACAATTGATACGATCCACTCCGCCAAGAACTTCTTCAACCTGTTCTTCGCTCATACCAAGCATCTTGGCAATGCCTTTATGCACATCCACGCACATGTTGCAGTTGTTCTCTAAGGAAATCAACAAAGCAATTCGTTCTTTGGTTGCGTATGGCAATTCCGTTTTTTGAATGAGGTAACTTTGAACCATACCATCTGTCGCAAAATAGATATCTTTACGAATAGCCAAAAGTTCAAATATCTCACCCAATTTCCCGGTTCTCTCAAGAATTGGACGTGCCCGCTTCTGAATGTCCGGGGACATTTCTTCAAACTTAGGTAGATTAATATATGCCATAATGGTCCTTGGTTGATAGGTTTATTCACTCATTTGGTTAATTACATATTGTCACATTTAATAAAATCAATGATCTGTAGGGTGGATACGCTATCGCTTTAGGAGCCCTACCTGAAATATGACAAAGCAATAAAAGACAATATCTTTTTCTCAATCAAATAAAGACAATATCTTTTTCTCAATTACATTTCTAACTTGAAATCCGGTTCATTCATGTTTTTTGGGTCTGGAATGGCCCAATCCAGTCTTTGCTTCGCTCTGACATGAGGACATTCATTATCACATCCCATTGTAATCGCAAAATCATATTCTATGTCTGGAATTTCATTTAGATTATAATGTAGGTAATTTAAAATGTGTGTATGTTCAAACACTTAAAAAGTTTTAATTTTAAAATCAATAATTAAAATATGCGGTGTAAAAACTGGGGGGCCTCAATTTGATGTGAACCAAAATTATTAAAAACGTTTAAAACTAACATATTGGTTAATAATGATCAATTTATTATCTCATTGGAGTCCTCCGCAATAGCTTTGGAAACCTATCCCAAAGCTTCCGCTTTGGACTCCAAGTACATCAAATTGAGGTCACACTCTGATAGATATGATGCCAAATTTCGACTTTGCCATAAGGCGTTTGGTAAGCTTTGAGTTCGAGCCCTTTACTGGTCCACTTGAGGTCAATCATAACTTTTATGTTGTAATGTAGGCAAGGTCTTTTTCTTGCCCACCAGCCTCTTAAATTAAAGTTAAATTTGTTCCCGCGTTGAATATATTTAAAATTAGAGAGTAATTTAATTCGGAGGTTTTTTTAAGTGAAATGTTTTTTTAAGTGATTTATCTGAAAGTCTATATCGGTTAGTTACATCATCATTCCCCCGAAATTGTATTAATGGTTGAAGCGCGTTTAAAATACTACCAGCGAGAGCAGCATAATACAACACTATTGAAGCTAAAATTCCAAATTGAAAAAATAATACACCACTGACACAAATAACCCCCGGAAGAATAGTCATAACTGTTCCTCTTTTCAAGTTTGCATCAAGCGAAGTAGCAAGGTCTAACAATGGAATCAATTGATTCAGACTTGAATCCATTAAAATAATTGAAGCATTGTCTGTGGCTGCTGTGCTTGCGCCGCGCAATGATATGGATACATTAGCTTTTTTAAGGGCAATAGAGTCATTAATACCGTCACCAATGAAACAAACTGAGCGACCTTCACTTTGGAGTTGTTCAATAAGTTGTGCCTTATTTTTGGGTAAAATTTCAGCAAAATATTGGTCAATGCCTACTTCTTGGGCTAGTTTCTGAGTCGGTTTTTCGTGGTCACCAGAAATTATATAAGTTGACATGTTACGCTTTTTTAACTCATTAACAATACACTTAACTTCGGGGCGAGTAGTAGGCATCAATTTTATCGTACCAGCAAGTTGGTTATCAATCGCAACGTAAAGAATTGAGTGTCCTTTTTCATCATTTGTCGTTTTTGCATAATTGGCGGGAATAGGAATACTTTCCATTGCCAAGAAACGACTACTGCCAATATGGAGTAATTTATCGGCTATTTCTACTTTAAGTCCATAACCTACCTCATATTTAGCTGTATCAATTTGAGGAAGAATCAACTTGCGATTTTTAGCTTCTTGTAAAATAGCAAGTGCAATAGGATGAGTTTGTTTGTTTTCAGCCGCAGCAGCATAAGTTAATAACTCATTTTCAGAAAATTCGCCACAAATGGTAATTTGTTCAACTGTGGGAACTTCTTCTGTGAGCGTGCCAGTTTTATCGAAAACAAAGGTGTCTACCTGACTCAATAATTCTAGTGAGCGTCCATCTTTGACTAAAACTCCATTTTCAGATGCAATACGCAAATAGTTTAACACCGCTATCGGAGCAGCATGTCTCATGTGGTATCCAAAAGCGGAATTGAGCATGGCTATTGCTCGTTCTGGCCCTAAAAAGGGTAAACTTAAAGCACTAAGCCATACAGTAGGTGTTGCACCTTGCTCGACAATTTTTTGTCCGCGTGATTTGACCTGTGATTTGAAATCAGCAGTATGGTTCAATATCTCCCCGATTTTAGTTGCTACGGTCTCTTCCCCAGCTTTTTCAACTCGAATTCTAATGTTACCTTCAAGGACCATAGTTGAATCAAAAACACTTGCTCCACCACATTTTTCTACTGGTTGTGATTCGCCGGTTAGAGCGCGTTGATCAACATAAGCTATTCCATCAGTGACAGTACCATCTACCGGTATTACCTGCCCAGCATTAACTACTACAATGTCACCTATTGAGAGAGTATTAAATGGAATTTCAACCTCTACGTCCCCGCGCTGTACCCAAACAAAATTAGGTTTGAGAACAAATACATTAGTCAAACTTTTCTGAGAATGATCTTCAGTTGCTATCAGAAGTTTTCGACTTAAATTAGAAAGATGAATAGCTAAAGAAGCAATAAAGAAATAGCCGATCAAGAAAGGCCCAGCTGTGCCAAGAAGATCAATAGCTGCAATTCCAATTTCTTTATCTTTAAATATTGCTTGATTGGCTCTAACCACATATTGCTTTAAAGCTAGAAGTATAACTGGTATACTAGCGATCCTTAATGGTGAAAAAAATAACCCCCCAGCACTTAAAGCTAAGGCAACAGATGAAATAGTCAGTTGGTAATTAGCTTCTTGCTTGGCTTCGCTGATACCACTTGAATTTGAATTCATCTCTTGAAGTTGTTGAGTACGTATATCTGATTTCTGGGTTATTGCTGGTAAAGGTTTTGTGATTTTTGGTTTGTTTCTGCGATACATTGTTGCTAGACTAATTAATGTACCTACCACAAACATACTACTGGTTATAAACATTTTTTTTACCGGTATTTTTATCGTAGAGTGAACAAAGCTTTTGCCCACCCTACATTTATCAACAAAAAGTGTAAGAAAAAATTGCTTACTTTTTAGCAATAAACAATCCCCATTTTAAATGACCTTCTTGACAAAATTGTAGTTTTTTTTCCCAACGACCCACCAAGCGGTCAAGCTCATCTTGACTGAAAAACTGTAAAAATTCTGTAGCATTATTCAGTAGGCGATTTTTTGTAGTTTCAAAGCCAAGCACCAATTCAGGAGTAATATCTTCCGCAATTACGTCATTAAATCCAGCCGCTTTTAACAATTGAGTATAACTTGGTATATTTTCTAAATAATAACCACAAGTTTCGGTGTAGGTTTTGAATTCATCAGAGGGTACACCAGTATTACCACAATAATCAGTCAAAAGCAGTTGGCCTTTTGGTCTGAGCGTTTTAGACAATTTATCCAAGACAAGCTGTTTTTCATAGATATATAAAAAGCACTCCACAGTCCAAACTAAATCGAAAGCATTCGGGCTCAGTTCCACTGTTGTAATGTCCGCCGGTTGAAAAGTAACATTTGGTAAATTTAACTCTTGCAAACGTTCGCTACTTAGTTCAATCATTGCGTGGGAATAGTCAAATCCTAAAATATTAGCTTGGTACTGCTGGGCTAAATAAAAAGTTGCACCGCCCAAACCGCTACCAATTTCAAGTATATCCATATTGGGCTGCATATTAAGTCTTGCACAAAGTTTCTGTATAGCGGCAGTGTTTACGAGGCTTTGAAAACCGTGTCCGTAAATTTTTTCAGAGCGTAAAATGTTGTGCTTTAAATAGCGGGATTTCTCCTCTTCTGCTTGGGGAGTATATTGAGTTGGCATAAATCAAATCCTACTAGTTAGTTAATCTTTAAAAATCGCTGCAAACAATCCAAAAAACGTTCTACATCATCCAATTGAATGTTGCCCATATTAGCTATCCGGAAAATAGAATGCTTCAATCCTCCTTGGCCAGCATATATCACAAATTCATTTTGTTTGAAAAACTGATGTAGTTGCTCATAAGTTGTACCAGCAGGCAAATTAAATGAGGTTAGTGCCACACTATATTCTTGTGCATCTAAAAGTGTTTCTATGCCAAGTTGTGTAACTCCTTGGCGAATTTTCTGGGTTAGGCTGTGATAATGCTTATATCTTGCTATCTGTCCTCCCATTTCTTCAAATTCAAGCAAAGCTTCATGGAAAGCATAGCCAACCTGTACCGCCGGAGTAAAAGGAGCATAGCCTTGTTCTTGATAGTAAGGATACAAATCAAGGTAGACACTTGTAGCCGCAGAAGAACGGGAAGCAAATATTGAGCGTTTTACCAACACGAAAGAAACACCGGGGACACCATGTAAACATTTATTAGCACTAGCTGCACAGGCTTCTAAATTCCAAGCTTCAAATTCAATGGTTTCTGCTCCAAAGCTAGCAACACAATCAAGTAGTAAACCTACATTTTTATCTTTACAAATTTTCCCTAGTTTAGCAACATCATTGAGACGACCAGTGGTGGTTTCGTGGTGTACAGCGATGACATAAGTAATGTTAGAATCTTCAGTCAGGCGATTTTCTACCCCAATGAGATTCATCGGTTCATGCCATAATGAAGTAACAACTTCCATTTTTTTACCATGAATTGTCAGCATTTTTGCCATGCGCTCACCATAAACACCATTAGTCACGACGAGAGCCTTGCCATCTTGAGGTACGAGAGTTGAAAGCATTGCTTCTATTGCACAAGTACCTGAACCAGTTAATAAAATTGCTTCATAATCCTTAGCTGCTTTAGGATAAACTTTAGCTAAATGGGCTTTTATATCTAAGGCTAATTCTGCAAATTCAGGCTCACGATGACATACATCTTCACGTTGCATCGCTTGACGTACTCGTTCCGTGAGATTAACTGGGCCGGGATTAAGTAAAATATTCTTCATTGGTTTTGCATAAATTGGCGTAAACGTTGTGCTACTTCTGGTGGAGTTATCTTAGGTCTTGGCAAGCTATCTGGGATACCCGGTTTAATTTTAACATGTACAAAAGTTAATTGTTCAGTTGTAGATGCAATAACAGTTTGGACTTCTTGGAGAGTATTGGCTTGAATTACTTTTTCATAACCACAAGCTACAGCAATTGCAATAAAATCAATGGAATTAGAAATTGTGCTTTGTCCTCCAGTTGACTCATAGCATTGATTATCTAGCATAATATGCAATAAATTAGGTGGACGTTCATAACCAATAATTGCTAAAGCACTCATGCGCATTAGCACTGCACCGTCACCATCAACCACACGTTGTTTGGAACAGACTAAGGCAATGCCCAGTCCAAAACTAGAAATACATCCCATAGAACCAACCATATAGAGTTGATTATCCCGATCTTCAAGAGCATATAGTTCTCTACCAGTATAACCAGTTGTTGCCAGTAGAATATCTGTTGGTTTACTAGCAGCTTGAATAGTTTTTAATATATCCTGACGAGAATGTTTTATTTCTGTTGATGCCGAGGCTGATTTTAACATAGTTGAGGGCAGTTTTAAGGCCAAGCTAGATTTTAAAGCCAGCGATTCAACTGAACCCTTTTTCATTATCAACGCATAAGGTCTTTGCTGCTCGGTCATAAACTCAAGAGCATGGTCTAAAGTTGATTCAATCTAGATTGGTTTCCGTTGGAAAATAAGCCCACGGGATTTGCATTAAGTCTAGCAATTTGGGTGTAATGGCACCCATGAGTTTATGTTGTGGTTTATCATGAGCACCTTCTGGTTCTCCTCGCCAAGTTACAATTAGTAAAATGGGAATTCTAAAAATTTGATGCAAAGAAGTCAATGGATTCACAGTATTTCCCAAACCAGAATTTTGCAACATTGCTACACTTCGCATTCCAGCTAATTCAGCCTCGGCCGCAATAGCAACTGCCTCTCCTTCATTGGCGGCTGCCACATATCTAACAGTGGGTGAATCAATTACAAAGTTAAGAAAAGGTTTGAGAAAGGAGCAAGGTACCCCAGTATATAAACCAAACCCTTTTTTCTTGGCCACTTGGACAAAATTTTCGGCTTTAATCATTTATCTATTCACTATAGTGTTTTCGGCACCAAACCTCTGAGGTCCAAACAAGGAACAAAACTTTTCTGGACATCCATAGCCTATCTATTTAAGAACGTACATGAAATAATTATTAATTGCTTGTTCTTGGTGTAAAGCCTAATTCAACTATTACACTTTTTCCATGATTGCCTAAAACATAATCTATAAATTTTTGTACTGGTTCACTATTTTTACCTTTAGTGACTAAAAGCAATTCTCGTTGCAAGGGATAAGTTCCAGATGTTACATTACTGGTAGTTGGTTGAATGCCGTCTAGTGCAACCAATATAATTGGGGTTCCAAGTTTTTGGGCTTGTATTGCAGCATTTATGGAAACGTAAGCAATTGCATTTGGATTCCCGGCTGTCGTTACAATGGCCTGGCCATTTGGGCCAATAACTATTGCCCCAGCAATTATTTGACCTTTTAACTTGAAAAAAGAATCAAATATGCTACGGGTTCCACGTCCTTCTTCCTTGCTAATGACAGTTATGGGTGCATTGTTGTTACTTAAAGCAGCCCAATTTTTGATTTTCCCACTATAAATCATTTTCACTTGTTCTGCTGTCAAGCTCTTGATCGGATTAGATTCATGTACGATCAATGCAATACCATCATAAGCGAGCACTGTAGATGACAAGTTCTGTTCATCTCCTTTGAGTTTCCGCGAAACCATGCCAATTTGTGCCATGCCACGAGACACAGATGAAATCCCAACAGAAGAACCACCACCCTGAATATATAATGTCACATCTGGGTTCGCTGGTTGGTAGGACTCCACTATGTTTTCAATAATTGGTTGGATTGTGGTAGAACCAACGATCACGATTTTGGTTTTACCATCTTGATTAAAACAGCCTGCAATCGCCAAACTCATGATAATTATTGCAATTGAGTTCCGCAGTAAACTAGATATATTCATTTTATAAAAATTCCTTGATTGTTTAAATTTTCTTTCAGACAATTGCTACACTCATATCAGAAACAGCATTTTCATTTTGAAGCAAAAATTCTTTCCTCGTTCCCAACCAGATATTTACTAACTACCATTAAGTTAAGGAGTTGGTGGGTTTCACTTCGTTCTACCCACCCTACAAGTATTAGACTTGTCCGTAAATAAAATTTAGACCAATTCAAACGGGTATTTTTTGAGAGTTACTTTAAATTGGAATTAGGCATTAAGGTTCGTTAAAACCTCTTCTAATGCCAATGCGAACTCTTCAACATCAGAAACCTTATTAAAATAACCAGTAGAAACTCTCACCACATACGATTGTTGTAATGGTTGGCCAGAAAAATCTACTATTGGAAAAAACACAGTTCTAACTTGGACCTTCTTTTTTAGTAGCTCATTAACTACCCAGTCGGCAGTTTGTTCATCTGTAAAACAGGTTTGCGGATTATTCCAATCAAAAAGGAAAAAAGTAGTCAAGCCAGACCGTAACTCTGGAGCTTCATACGGTGAAACAATACAGTTTGGGGCTTGAGATAAGATAATTTGCTTCACCATCTCAGACAATCCCAAGATGTGTTCTTCTAATTTAAGGCTTTATTGCTTCAATCGTGGCCGAAACAATATAATCTTCAATCTTGCTATCGGGTGCCCAATTGCGGATAAATTTTTTACTTTCATCCTTGGGTTTTATTTGGATATTAGTGAACCCGGCCTTTTCTAAGATAGATTCCAAAGTGTCAATTTGAGCTGCACCTGATACACACTTGCAACGTAATTTGACATCATTTTGTAATTCATCTGGCAATTTAGCGGTTGCTACTACATCAGAAATTGCCAAACGCCCGCCGGATTTTAAAATCCGAAATGAATCGTTAAACACTCGCTCTTTCTCTGGTGACAAATTGACAACACAATTGGATATAATTACATCAACAGTATTGTTTGCAACCGGCAAATTTTCGATTTCACCTAACCGAAATTCAACATTAGTAAAACCAGCTTTGACAGTATTTTCACGAGCTTTGCTAATCATTTCAGGGGTCATATCAACGCCTATTACCCAACCATTATCTCCTACTGCCTTTGATGCTAGAAAGCAATCAAATCCACCACCACTACCCAAATCAAGTACTGTTTCATTAGGCTTTAAGGAAGCAATAGCTTGTGGGTTACCGCAACCTAAACCCATATTAGCACCTTCTGGTACTGAAACGAGATCGTTTTCAGAATATCCCATGTTTAAAGACTGTTCTGCTCGTGAAGAAGAGCAACAGTCAATATCATTGGATTCTTTTGCAACTGTATCACAACACTTATTTGCCAATAAAGCATTATTTGAATTGGCAACTTCGGCGTAATTTTTACGCACTTCCTGTCGAATTTCATCATTCTTGATAGATTGCATTTCCATTTTTCCTTAAAGAAGTAATTAATAAATACTCCAAACGTTTTCTGGTTCCCACGCGCCGGCGTGGGAATCCAGTCGGAACGCGCCAGCGTCCCTATGTAGTAGTATTCTAAAAAATCTGAATACTTGAATGTCTGGAGTATAGTGGGCAAATGCTCACCCTACTATTAATGTAAAAAGGCTATTACAATGTGTTATGGATTCTTTCCATTGCTTTTTCAAGATTTTCCATGCTTGTTGCAAAGGAAACTCGCACATAACCGGGAGCACCAAAGGCAGAACCCGGCACAACAGCTACTTTGGCTTTTTCAATCAAAAATTCACTCAATTCAACATCTGTATTGATATCTAATCGTTCCATAACTCCCTGCGCACTAGGGAAAATATAAAATGTCCCTTGACAAGGTTGACATTTAATACCATTTACTTCCAATAAAGACTTTAATACGAAATCATGCCGTTCTTTAAGAGTTGTCACTACTTTTGCGATGAAAGATTGCTCACCAATAATGGCAGTTAAGGCAGCATATTGAGCTATCGAAGTTGGGTTAGAAGTACTTTGCGACTGAATAGTTTTCATTTTCTGTATCAGTTTCTCAGGTCCACCAACGTAACCAATACGCCATCCAGTCATCGCATAAGCCTTAGATACCCCATTGAGGACCAAGGTACGTTCGTACAAATTTGGACACATATTGAGGATATTTTTAAAAGGTGTCCCTTCCCACAAAATGTGTTCGTACATGTCATCAGTAGCTATCACAACTTTAGGGTACTTACTTAAAACTGCACCCAATTCAACTAGCTCTTCAGGTGTATAATGTACCCCGGTTGGATTGGACGGACTATTTATGATAAATAGTCTAGTTTTTTCTGTTAAAGCCGCTTCTAATTGGCTGGGAGTAATTTTAAAGCTTTGCTGAATGTAAGTAGCCACAATTACCGGTTTAGCCCCAGCTAATCTAGCTATATCAGGATATGACACCCAATAAGGTGCTGGAATAATGACTTCATCTCCGTCATTTAGTAACGCCTGCGCCAAATTATAAATGGTTTGTTTGCCCCCGCACGATACCAATACCTGTTTCATACCATATTCAAGCTGATTGTCAGTGGCAAATTTTTTGATAATTGCTTGTTTGAGTTCAGGAATACCATCAACTGGAGTATACTTCGTGTAACCTTTATTGATTGCATCTATAGCAGCTTGTTTAATATGTTGAGGCGTATCAAAATCAAGCTCGCCTGCTCCTAAGCCAATAATATCATGTCCAGCAGCTCGCAATTCAGCAACACGAGCATTGAGGCCTGAAGTCGGGGACGATTTTATTGCTTGAACCCGTTTTGCAATTTGTAAGTTCACTGTTTTTCCTTGATCTAAAGAGAAAGTTGATTCTAGTGGATTATGTTAATAATAAATTCAATAGGTTACATGTACAGTCTCAACGCACTAGCGTCGCTATTCATTATAAGGGACGCTGGCGCGTCACTGCCATTAAGTTAAGAGAGTAAAGTTTTTGGAGTTCAAAGCGTAGCTTTGTAAATATATAATTTATAAGTCAATAATACCAAAGCTTTGCTTTGAACTCCGATAAATCCTTCTCAACTACGCCGGCGTGTGGGAACTAGAATAATAACTTTCCAATAAATCACTTGCTATTTTATTATTTGGATAGTAATTTCTGCTCATCTATAAGCCGACTTTTTCTAATCTCTTTTAAAGGAAGTAATGCTTGGGTCATACCATAAGCATTATTTATAGTACTTTGTGCTATGAGTGTAATAAAAGGAGGAAAACCTAAAAACATTATGCCAGCAAAAGAAGTACACACAACCGTTGTATATGAAACAATTGTCATCTTTAATTTGCTTTTCAGAGTTTGTGAAAGCTCAAAGATACTATCCAAGTCAGACAGTGTGCCACTCATGAAAATTATTTGAGCCACATCAGTAGCAATTGTGGTTGCACCGCTTAACGAAATGGAAACATTGGCCTTTTTCATAGCAATGACATCATTAATTCCATCTCCAATAAAACATACTGTTTTGCCTTGTTGTTGTAATTTTTCAATTACATTACTTTTATCTTCTGGTGAAACATTATGGAAATAACCATCAAGCTCTAGTAACTGAGCCATCTGTCTAGTTGGCTCCATCTGATCACCCGATAAAATGTATAAATTTTTAAGGCCACGTTGGCGCAAACTTTTTATCACTTGTTTTACTTCAGGACGCAATTGTGCTTGGATTTCAATAGCACCTACTACTTGAGCATTAATAGCCACCATTACGACGGAGAAGCCATTTGCTATAGATTGCTGTATATCTACTTGTATAGCATCTGGTAGTGGAATATCAGCTTTTTCCATAAATAACAAGCTTCCTACTTGAACCATTTTGCCATTAATTGTAGCCGTGACTCCCAATCCAATGTTATATTTAGGATCTGATGTAGATGCGTCAGGCCAAGTAAAATTGTACTCATTAGCTTTTTCTATAATAGCCTTAGCCAAAGGGTGACTTACTCTATGTTCAGTTGCAGCCGCATAGAACAGAACATCTTCTTGGGTGTAATCATTGCTAACACAAAATATACGGCTAACTTCGTGTTCATCTTTAGTTAAGGTACCAGTTTTGTCAAAGATTACCGTATCTACATCCATTAGCTGTTCAAGAACTCTACCATCTTTTATCAGAATGTTTTTCTGAGCAGCCAAAATTATATGAGTAAGCGTTTGAGCCGACGCTGATAGTCTAATGCCATTTCCGGGGCTACAATTGAAGATAGCAATTGAAGAAGCAATTCCTTGAAAAGGCAACGTTATGATACCTACGCCTAATATTGGTATAGCTGCCTTATCCGCCCATTTTTCTCCTTTTAGCTGGATACTAGTTTTAAAATCAGATGTGTTTTGCAAAACATTTTCTATTTTTGCAACAACAGTATTCTGTCCGGTCTGTGTCACTTTAACCCAAGCAAAACCAGCTATAATCAGGGTAGAAGCAAACAATTCGTCACCTAAAATTTTTTCCACTGGTATTGATTCTCCAGTTAAAGTATGCTGGTCTACTGTCACTGCTCCTTTGGTAATAATACCATCTATTGGGATTAATTCACCGGTATGAACAACAATAATATCATTGATGTGAACCTTTTCTATACGTACCTCAATTTCTATGTTGTCTTTTAACAACCATACCTTCTTAACTTTTTGTTCAAATACATCTTTGAGCATTACTTCGGAATAACTCTTAGTTTTTAAGACGAGTCTAGTCCCAAAATTAGAGATAAATGTGTATAAGGAGGATATGACATAATGTCCAGTAACCAAAGCACCAGTGACTACTAAAAAGTTGAGTAGATCATTTTTTAGCTTTCTTTCCCAAAATACCGACACGGCAGCCCGCCTTAAAATAGGAACAGAGCTATACACTGCTAAAACGAGGCCGGGTAATTGCGTTATTGGATAAATTGGACTTATTGCAAACAACACTAAAGAAGTTATGTTGGCATTTAGATAACGTTCGGCTTGTTTTTCTTCATCAGTTTTCTCATCTAAATTACTTTTTTTAACCAGTTGTTGAGGTTTTTTACTGGGAAGAGCATATTTTTTCCTTTTCTGATACAAAGTAACACCAAGTATGCTTCCACTTACTAACAATAAAATTTCTATCATTTAAATTTCAATACCTCCAAAAAAGTTAGTAGTATATTAGGTATCTTTCATTATCTCAAAAAAAATAGTTAACAGTTGTTTCGGGAATGAGCGGAGCGATTTCCCTATATAGGTTTCGGGAAATCCACTTCGTTCCATTCCCGAAACAACTGTAACTGTAATACCTCCAAAAAATTATTATTATTGCCAATAACATCAACGTAGTCAGTTATGCAGTGTATTGATAGCTTGTGAAATTCTAGACAATCCCTGTTCTAGTATTAATTTTGGACAAGCAAAAGTCATTCTAGCATAACCAGCACCTTCTCGTCCAAACCAATAGCCTGAGTTCAATGCTACTTTAGCCTTTTTAGCAAGAAATTGCTCCAGCTCTTTGGCTTCCATATTTAAATGTTGAAAGTTTAACCAAGCTAAAAAACTTCCTTCAGGTTCAGACATTTCAACCTCTGGCATTTCTTCAATTAAATAGTTTTTCATGAACTCAATATTTTTGTTCAGATAAATTATTAATTGTTCCAACCACATAGCACCATTTCTATATGCAGTTTCCATCGCAACATTAGAAAAAGCATTATTTTTGTTTACAAGTAAACGCTTTGTCAGTTTAAGGTATTGTTGTCGATATTTATCATTAGCAATTATAAGCAATCCATCGGTTACTGCAGCAATATTAAATGTTTTTGCTGGCGATAAGCATACAAAAGTATTTTGAGCAGCAACTTCAGATATGCTTGCAAAGGGTGTAAATGTGTATTTATTATAAACAATATCGCTATGTATTTCGTCAGAAATAACCAAAACATTATGACGTTGACAAATTTCGTTAACTTTTTCTAGCTCATCCTTTGTCCACACTCGTCCAACCGGATTATGAGGATTACATAAAATTAGCATTTTTACTTTTGGAGCAGATGCTTTAGTTTCTAAATCGTCAAAATCCATTTTATATTGATTGTTACTAACTTTGAGAGGGTTACGAACTACTTCTCGATTGTTGTCACGAATCAATAGTCTAAATTCAAAGAATACCGGTGGTTGAATAATAATTCCATCACCTTCTTTTGTATGTAATTGTATCAATAAAGCAATAGCATTTAAAATACCGCGACTAATACAGATATTATCATGGTTTATATTCCAATTGCAACGTTTTGAATACCATTGAACAACAGATTTCAAAAGACCTTCAGGACTACTCTCGTAGCCGTAAACACCATTTTGTGCTCGTTTAATTAGAGAATCAATTACTAGCTGTGGTGCTTGAAACTCCATATCTGCCACCCAAAATGGAAGCAGATCAGAACTACCAAAAAAATTAATCAGCCTTGGTTTATTCCATTTTTCTGCTAATGAGTCTGAACGAGAAATAGTTCTATCAAAGTCTATTATTGTTGAAAATTGTTTATTCATTAATTTAAACAGTTTACGGTTAGTGTAACTTGATTTAAAAACATGAATGAATCATCTAAAGGTTAAGGCTTTATCGCTTCAATCGTGGCTGAAACAACATAATCTTCAATCTTGCTATCGGGTACCCAATCGCGAATGAACTCTTTACTCTCACTTTTGGGTTTGATTTGGACATTAGAAAAACCGGATTTTCCTAACATAGATTCCAAAGCATCAATTTTAGCCGCCCCGGATGCACATGCACAATATAGCTCTGGATCATTTAGTAATTTATCTGGTAATTCGGCTGTTGCTACTACATCAGAAATTGCTAAACGGCCTCCCGGTTTCAAAATTCGCCACGAATCATTAAAAACTTGTTGTTTATCTGGCGATAAATTAATAACACAATTGGAGATAATCACATCAACGGTATTATCTGCAACTGGCAAATATTCGATTTCACCCAAGCGAAATTCAACATTGGTAAAACCGGCTTCAACTGTGTTTTGGCGGGCCTTAGAGATCATTTCCGGGGTCATATCAATGCCTATTACCCAGCCATCATCTCCTACTGCTTTAGCCGCTAAAAAGCAGTCAATTCCGCCACCACTGCCCAAATCAAGTACAGTTTCACCTGATTTTAGGGAAGCAATAGTTTGTGGATTGCCACAGCCTAAACCCATATTAGCACTTTCAGGTAGTGAAACAAGTTCACTTTTTGAATAGCCCATGTTGAACGACTCTTCTTCTGGCGAAGAAGTAGCACTAGTACAACAATTAACATCACTTGGTTTTTCTTCGGTTGTTTCACAACAACTATTTGAATTCACGATGCTTGCGTACCGTTTTCGCACTTTTTCGCGAATTTCATCATTTTTGATAGGTTGCATTTTTATTTTTCTTTAACTTTAATAGGACTTACGCATTGACAGATGATAAATTTTATGTTTCCTTTTAAATACAAGGCATTACAAATTTGAGATAAGTCGTTTTTGGTCAATTTTAACAGATTTAGTCGTGGGCCAAATTTTCATAACACGATGATATTTATCATGAAAACAAAAAAAATAGTTTGTCAATGCGTAAGTCCTATTTAAAATAAAATTAGGTTTTTAATATTATCATTCACCATTCACAAAAAACGTCGAGTCTTAAAACTGACTTTTTGCTTATAGTTATCCATACTGCCAGTGTAACGAATATTAGCCCACGTTCCTTTGTAATATGGAATAATATTGCGATCCGTCCAATCGGTTGTGATATTTCCCATGATGCCGTTAGAATAGCCAAACAACATAAAACTTTGCTTGGACTTAATATCTTTTTCTAAATACGCCATTGCATAAGTAGAACCGTAGTCGTTATAAACTTCGACAATATCACCGGAACTAATACCCAGTTCTTTAGCATCACCCGGATTTAACTCAATCAATGCCATTGGATAACGCTCTTTAATATAAGCGTCGTATTTGTTGTGATAAGCGGTTTGCCAAATTCCATTAACTCGCCCATTATTAATCCAGAAACGGTATTTTTGCTTTTGTAATTGGACGGTTTTAGGTAAACCTGACCAAGTAGCCGGCAAGAAACGGGCTTTACCATCACTAGTACTGAATTGGTTATCTGTATAGAGTCTCTCCGTACCAATCAGTTTACCTTCTTGCACTGCTTTAACGGGTAACTGAACTCCATTATTGCCGGCAAGCTTGAGTAACGCATAAGTAACTAAATGACCGGTGTTACCACCTTGACTGTCTATCGGTGGCGCACCAACCTGACCTGCTTGACGAAAACCATCGTTGAATGCTTCTTCTTCGGTATGCCAGTCAAAACCTGAAAAGTGCTGGGTCATTTCAGTATTACCTTCAGCTTCGTAAAGCTTTTTCAAAGTATTGGCAATATCGGCAGCAATCAAGCAATCAGGTTTTGCAGTGCCCGGCGGTTCCATGAATTTTTCGGAAAGACGCAAGCGACGCTCACCATTCATTGAAGTCAGGTTCATTTCACCCGGATGTACCGCAGGTAAAAGCATATGAGCGGCCTTTGAAATCATCACGGGATATAGATCGATGGAAACGACATATAAACCTTCTTGATGAGTCACCGCATCATAAATTATGTCTATCATTTCAGTAGTAGTTGCGCCACATGCTTTGGCTATTGCTTGTTTAACAATATTACTCCGCTGTAAAATAATCTCACGATATTGTTGTGCATTGCAAGTTGTTTGAAAACTATTGCAGCCCCATAAGGTGAGCATTTTACCTTTACCATTAATAATTTCCTGATCAAGGTAAATCGTAACTACTCAGCCCCGAAAAAAAGGGGTTACATTTTTGATAGATTTTCCAAAAAATAAAAGTTAAAATGTCCCTCCCATTTTTATTGAAAAATTTTCATTAGAAACCTTGTCTGAAAATTGACCTTTGATAGTTGCAAAAACGAGCCGATTATTTTATATTGACCACCATGAATATTCAAATGCCGAGCGAGGCTGAAATACACCAAACCTTTATACGTGGGGAGGCTGCCGTTGTGCAGTTGTTCGCCACTATGGGCCAACAAGTGTCTGACCTCGCCCGGCAATTTGAAAAACAAGCGGAAGCGTTGAAGGAGCTAGAGGCCCGTTTGTCTAAAAATAGTCATAACAGTAGTAAACCACCATCAAGTGATGGGTATGGAAAAGTAAAACGTACCGAGAGTTTGAGACCCGTTGGACAAAGACCCAACGGTGGCCAAAAGGGACATGAAGGACATACGTTAACTGCCTCTGAAAGTCCGGCTCGCATGGAAATTCATGAGGTCCTGCAGTGTGAACAGTGTTCTGCGAAATTGTTCGATATTGAGCCACAAGCGCATGAAGAGCGACAGGTTTTTGATATCCCCGCAATACATATTGAGGTCACAGCCCATCGTGCTGAAATTAAAATCTGTCCCGAATGCGGTGCCAAAAATCGTGGCCAATTCCCAAATGATGTGAAACAAACGGTCCAATATGGCAATGGTGTTAAAACTTGGGCCAGTTATTTTACGAACCAACATTTCATACCAATAGAACGTACCACGCAGATTTTTGAAGACTTAGTTTCCCATCGTATATCCGAAGCGACGGTACTTAACGCGAGTTCTGAACTATCAGAACAGGTTGGCCCGGCGATTGATGCGGTTTCAGCCCAGCTAAAACAATCTACCGTTGTGAACTTTGATGAATCCGGTTTGCGTGTCAAAGGCAAACTACACTGGTTGCATGTCGCCTCAACGGATCGACTGACTTATTATGATATCCATGCCAAACGAGGTACTGATGCCATCGATGATGCCGGCATTTTAACGGAATTTTCTGGTACGGCGGTGCATGATCACTGGAAACCTTATTTCAAATACGAAAATTGTCGCCACGCCTTATGTAATGCTCATCATCTCAGAGAGCTTAAATATATTGAAAAGCAATATCAGCAATCTTGGGCTGCTTCCATGAGTACATTATTGCTTGAGATAAAGGCCAAGGTTGAAAAAACGACGGAGCCGGCCTCCTTATTGCCGCCTTCACAACTTCAAACGTTTGAAAAACGGTATGACGAAATTGTCAAACAAGGTTTTGACGTTAATCCCCGGGAACCGCCAAAAGTAGGGGAGGATAAAAAAAGGGGGCGCACCAAACAAACCCCACCATTCAATTTGTTAATCCGGTTGAAGGATTTCAAATCACAGGTATTGGCTTTTATGTACGACCCATCGGTACCGTTTGATAATAATCAAGCGGAGCGGGACGTGCGTATGATGAAAGTCAAACAAAAAGTATCCGGTTGTTTCAGAACTGAGGAGGGGGCTGAACAGTTTGGGCGTGCCCGTGCCTATATTTCTACAGCTCGTAAGAATGCCGTGAATATTTTCAAAGCAATAAAGGATGCATTCGGTGGGAACCCATTTATTCCCTCCGCATAATTAAGGCCACTTTGATCAAATCTGATTAAAGTGGCCTTCTTTTTTTTGGGCCTGAGTAGTTACGGTAAATCTTTTTATTACCCGGATAAGGCGGGCGCGTATAACCTTCCTGATGCCCCCCCATGCGCACCACACCAGTACCAACTCGTCCAACATTATGAGTTGCTAAAACTAAATTAACTAGTGCTGATTGGATTAGGTAATTATCATTCCCCCAAATAATGCCTTTTTCATAAGCATGCATAGTACGAGGTAGATGGCCCGAAGTTTTTGGTTGGTAAGCCCATTGGGCCGCTTGTTGCAATTTCGCAATGGATACGCCAGTGATTTGGCTACATTCTTCTAATGATAAATGGTTAGTTTTAACCACTTGCGTAAAGTTTACCGTGTGATTATTAATAAAATCTTGATCAAGCCAGCTTTTTTCCACTACGTAGGTAAACAAACCATTAAATAAAGCAATATCAGTCCCGGGTTGAATATCCAAATGTAACACATTATTTTTGCCGGCAACCTGTTCAGCAATGGCGATCGTTGGGGTACGGCGTGGATCAACAACAATTATTTTACATTTGCCAAAGGTTTCTTGCTGCTCAAACTGAATTTTCTTTTTTTCCACACTAATACCTTGTAAATTTGGTAACCAGTGAGCTAGAAAATAATTGGTTTGGGTTTCATAAGGATTAGCACCAATACACATCAACACATCCGCATATTCGGCATCTTCATAAGCGTTGTTTAATTCACTAATGCCCATATCTCTGCTGGCATGACATTCTGAATTGTAAGCTGGGCGATTATGAATGCGTACCATCGGGGTTTTTAAGGCAGTAAACATTAATTTGCCAGTTCCCCAAGTATTTTCAAAACCACCACCAGCACCACCATGATCAAAGGCATTGAAAAACAGTTCTTCTGGCCCGTCTTTATCAAGAATTTTTTTAGTTAATCCCGCGTATAATGCTAGCGCGTTTTTCCAATTTGTAGGAAGCAACTGGCTTCCATTAAATAGATACGGATGGAGAAGGCGGTTTTTCCCAATACCATCTGAGGTGTACATGTAAGAAGCCATTTGGCTGCCGCGTACGGAACCAAGTCCTTGATTAACAACGCAGTTTTTATCTGGCAAAATCAGGATATTATATCGCTCTCCACGTTTACCGGTAATAACATTGTGCATAGTTGGAGTCATGGTTACAGCTAAAGGGGGCAATTGCTTGCGAAAATCTAAACCTAACGCATTTTGATCTGGAGCACGACCACCTTCCTGATTTTCTGGCCATTTGTAAACATGATAACCACAGCCCACGATACAGAAATGACATACCATTTGAGTTTTTTCCGCCGGAACTGGTGGCAATGGTATCCTATCATTATAAACCGTCATCTTTATTTTATCCTATAATACATTAGCTTGGCGACCATAAATTAACCCCTTAACCGCTATAGCTTTAATGCTATCATCATTGGAATTATATTCCAAAATAATTTGCGGTAACTTTTCCGTTGCTTGACCGCAAGTCATCTGTCCCCCCATTTCAGCATCAAACATAGTAAAATGGCAACTACATTTAAATACACGAGTTTTCTGTTCGTAAGTAAGCGGACAACCCATGTGAGTACAGAGGTTACTGAAAGCAACTATATCCTGTTGTGGCCCCACACCACTGGGAACCTTCTGACCAAATTTAATAAGAATACACGGAGAAGAGTGATCCGGAAAGTTAAATGTTGCTGGAACATTATCTTTTAATTGACTTGCCAATGCAATTGAAATAGGGGAATAGGGTAACGTTGTACTACCTATTTGTTGAGATGCCGGTGTCACATTGGTAACTAAACAACCTACTCCAACTCCACTAATTTGTAGAAATCGCCGTCGAGATAGTTCTATATTCTTTGCCATAATTTAAACAATATGTTAGGACTTACGCATTGACAAACTCAATTTTTTGTTTTCATGATAACTTTCATATAGTTATGAAAATTTGGTCCACGGCTGAATTTGCCAAAATGGCCCAAACAAAAACGATTCATCTCAAATTTATAATACCTTGTATTTGAAAGGAGACATAAAAAAATTAGCCTGTCAATGCGTAAGTCCTATATGTAAGTATTTAGATGCCATAATTTGCCAATTGTGAATAATAATTAACGACTAAATTGATTAAGTACTTAAGCATAAGTCTGTCTCAATTATGAACCGAAAAATAATGTAGGGTGGGCAAGGGCTTTTTCTTGCTCATCTTAATTTTTAATAACTTGTACTTCAGTACTTATACTGAACGGAAATCAAATCCGTGAAAATATTTATAGAAATGATTGGTGATTAGTATAAATAAATCTTGAATGCTTTTATCATTCATAATTCATAATTCATAATTAAGCATTAGCAACTAAACTTGGTTCCATTGCAGCAGGTGGGGTTAAACCAAGGGTCGTCATCAATGTTGCGGCGATATTGGCAAGGGTGCCATGCTCACGAATAAGTTTAAACTTAGACGGTGCTGTATTAAGCACCGCTAATGGAACTGGATTTTTGGAATGTGAACCAATTGGCTTACCAGCTTGGTCAATCATAACGTCAGCATTGCCATGATCAGCAGTAACAATAAGGGTCCAACCCAATTCTGCGCAAATTGAATAAATGTGGCGTACAGCATCATCTACGTATTTAGCCGCTTGGATAGAAAGTTCAAGTTTTGCTCTATGTCCTACTTGATCCAGATTAGGTATATTGGCAATAATTGCTTTATTTTTGGGATTTTTAAGGGCAGTAATTATGGTTTCAGTCACTGTTTGGATTGACATTTCCGGGTGATCTTTTATAGAAGCTTCTGGAATTGATGGTATACAAATTGCCTCTTCACCAAGTTCAGAATTAAACCCATTTAAGAAGTAAGTCACATGAGGGAATTTGCAGCGTTCAGAAATTCGGACATTAGTAATACCTAGTCGCTTTAATTCAAATCCTAAACCGAACTCAAGAGGTTGGAGAGGAAAAAATACCTGCTGCTTAGGTACAATGTCATCTATTTCAACCAATGAGTAAAGCCGATTGTTTTCACTGAAAATCTTCGTAATTTGTCTGGTACGGTCTACCCGGTGATTAGTTATCATAACACCTTCACCATCGGCAATAAAGTGTCCATTCGGGTAAAGATGGCAAGGAAAATCTGCTTCAATCCCAGATGTTTGTAAATGTTGTTGCAGTTTTTCCAAGCTAAACGGAGCAATGTTAGCAACTTTACCTTTTAGATGTTCAACAAAAAAGCGACTGAGTTCAATGTTGCCACTACTATCAGAAGCCCACTTGCGCCCCATAACACAGCCTATTTTGACATTGGTAAGAGCAGCAATGCGTTGTTGCAATTGGGAAAGCAAATCTGGAGCACTGCCACCTTGGGAATCAACTCCATCTAAAGCAAGATGAATAATTATCTCGCTGACTCCAGCTTTTGTTGCAAGAGTAGCCGTCTGCACAATTGAACGCCAATGTCCATGTACCCCCGCATCAGAAAGAAGCCCAACTAAATGTAGTCTACCATTTTGAGCGACATCTTGCCAAAGAGGATTTTTTTGCCAAGATAAGTCCTCATAAGCTTGGTTAATCGAAAGCAATGTTGAAAGTATTTTGCGCCCAGCCCCAATGGTTAAATGACCAATTTCAGAATTGCCTGATTGTCCTTCTTCCAAACCAACAGCAGTCTCAGAAGCTTCAAGTATGGCAAAACCTTCTTTGTTAAATAAGCTAAATAAAAAAGGCATCGTTTCAACCGTCACTGCATTGCCCAATTTTGTAGTAGAATACCCCATTCCATCTAAGATAAGTAACAGTGATTTCATTTTTTTCTTTGATATATAATCGTTTAATTCTAACAAGTTTTTAATTTTATGCTCAACTAATTCTGCCTTGAAAACATCATTAGCTTCATCACGTATCCTCCCCACAAACCTACTCTATGCACACAAGTGGCTGATAATTTATATAATTCATTGATTTTAAAGAAATTATTGGATTTAACCTCCAATTTTAAAATCATTAAAAATCAAATACTTAAATCGTTCTGTGCATAGAGTAGCCCACAAACTGGAAATTATTTTCTTTTGCGGCCTGATAATCAAGAACTCATATCTCCAATGAATACTGTCTGGCAAGGGGTAAAATTATGTTCTTTCATAAGAAATTTTATCCACTCATTTTTTGAAGTTGGAGAACCATATATACCTTGGAAATATTGAGTAATCTCTCTTGCTTCAACAATTTTGTATAATTCAGCATGAGGTGGTGTTAGAAATAATGAATAGAGGTATTTGCGAAAAATATTGTTGCAAAACTTCTTTAGCACCGGGTACAAAAGGACATTTTAAAATTTGATGATATACCAAGCTTAAAAATTCTTCGTTAAGTTTATTAGATTCGTTTTGAGAAAGTTTTTTACCTAATATATTTTCGTAGATATAGGTAAATTTTTCTAAACGTGCCATTCCTCTATTTTGTTGGTGAAACAGAATAATTTCATCCAGACATTTTTGCTGATTTTTAGGCACCCATCAAAAGTAGTTGACAGTTGTTTCGTTCATTGCGCTTCGCTGCTTTCCCGAAACCCACATTTGGCTTTCGTTTCGGGAAATCCACTTCGTTCCATTCCCGAAACAACTGTTCACTACTTTTATAGGGATATGAAGGGTGCCGATTTTTAAACAACTTTTGAAAGGCATAAAATTTAATGTTAACAGACTCAAGAATCACACCATCGAAATCAAAAAAGATTGCTTGAATTTTTTTTGATTCTACTCTTGGTTGTTGATTATGTAACATATTTATTTTAAAGTTAAAAATGCTGAGTTTTGCTATTGCTTTACCCAGCTTGCATTTGGTACTTTATTTAATTCATTTCATGATGATCATAAAAACGGGCTAGTTCTTGCCAAAAATTAGGAAAAGATTTGCTCACACATTCAGGTTCTTCGATTTCGATACCATCATACAGAAGTTTCAATAAACCGAATGCCATAGCTACACGGTGGTCATCATAGGTATTAATCAAGCAAGATTTTACCGATTTAGCTGGATAGATTTTTAAATTATCTGGGCCTTCATCTACTTTGACTCCCAAACGTTGTAACTCAGCAGAGGCGGCATGAATCCGATCACACTCTTTCACCCTGAGATTAGCGATGTTTGTGATATGGGTGGGAGTTTTGGCTAACCAAGCTATTGCTGCCAAAGTTAAAACCACATCCGGCATTCTTTCCATATCAATATCTATCCCGCTTAAAACCGCATCAGTCCCATCCAGCAAAATATGATTATCACCAGTTTCCAAACGACAGCCCATTTTCTCAAATGCACGCGCAAGCCCCACATCACCTTGCGCACTATTTAAACTAATACCCGGAATGCGAACCCGCGAATTGGTCAAAGGAGCAGCTGCTAAAAAGTAAGACATACCGGAGGCATCAACCTCTATGATGATTTTATCTTTGTTTACTTGACCTGGATAAATTACAAATTCACGCAATTTTTTATGTTCACACTTAATCCCATAATCTTGCATCATCTTCAATGTCATTTCAATGTACGGCTCTGATACAAGTTTGTCAACGACATTAACAGTGGTTGGGCCATTTTGTTGAGCAGCAAAAATCAATAAAGAAGTGACAAATTGGGAAGAAACACTCCCATCAATAGGCCAAACATTGGTTTCCACTGGTCCACCGGTTACACGTACTGGTAAACAGCCGTGAGAACCTAAGCATTCATACTTTACTCCTATCCTATCAAATGCTTGCAGCAAATGCCTCATTGGCCGTTCACAAAGTCTGGAATTTCCAGTTATGACACTTGAGCCTTGAGCAGAAACAGCAAAGGAAAGCATAAGACGCGATGGCGTACCAGCTCCTCCAAAGTAAAGTTCTTTTTCGGGAGCTTGTAAAACCTTAGCAGTTCGGTTGATAAGAAAACTATTAGCAGTTTTTGTCACTTCTAATCCACCAAATTGATTCAAAGCTTCTCCAAGGTAAATAGTATCTTGGCTTTGTAATGCCCCAACTATCTCGGTGGTTCCCATCCTTTGTGCACCCAATAGCAGTGCCCGATTGGTATAAGATTTTGAACCGGGTATCCGAGCCGAAAAAGGCTCCGGGTTTCTCTTAGTCAAAGGCTTAATGTAAGATTCCATAAATATTTATATACTCGGTAAAAAATTTCGACCTGTGCGGTTAGAACTCTTCCCAAACCATCTTGTTTAGGTTACAATGATGACAGATTTTAAATTCGTAAAACAACACACTTGGTGAATACTAATGAAAAGCAATTACAAAATT
>Ga0233403_10000126_pt1 | contig 32918 bp, 33 predicted proteins | sample Na_oxic_1_MG_FD_179866 | JGI IMG/M metagenome (GOLD analysis project Ga0233403, IMG submission 179866) | Seawater microbial communities from Saanich Inlet, British Columbia, Canada - Na_oxic_1_MG | ecosystem: Environmental > Aquatic > Marine > Inlet | place: Canada: British Columbia | collected...
TTTCTTTGCGAATATCTATATAACCGGAATACGTACATAAATATGCATACACTTACAATTTTTGGCAAATCTTTCATTATAACATACGGTTTTCTCAAAAGTACCTTTTCAAATGCGAACATCTATAGTACCTTACCATCAGATTGATGCCCTATGGAGATTACACTAGCATTTGCTCCCATTCCACCCGGATCGAAGCTTGTATCTACACTGCCATTAGCATTAAGACGAGCGATACTGCGCGATGAGATTCCATTGTGGTTAAACCAACCTCCTATCAATATTTTACCGTCAGGTTGTAAGGCCATAGAATCTATATTGCTTTGCGTTTCAATATCGGGAACAAAACTTATATCCACATTGCCATCAGCACTGAGGCGAGCAATATTATTACGGGGTATACCGTCTATAATACTAAAATCTCCTCCAACCAATATCTTGTTATCAGTTTGCTGTGCAAGTGAACGCACAACACCATTTTTTGCTAAGCTAGGATTAAAGCCGGTATCTAGGCTACCATTACTGTCAAGACGAGCAATACTATCACGCGATGTGTCATCGACACTGGCAAATTGTCCCCCAATCAACACTTTGCTATCGGTTTGTACCGCAAATGATATCACTCCCCAATAGGCTCCCGTACCCGGATCAAAACTGGTATCTAGGCCGCCATTAGTATTAAGACGGGCAATGCTATTACGTGTTGTACCGTTAACTTCGTTGAATGCTCCCCCAATCAGCACTTTGCCATCGGTTTGCACCATGACTGAATCCACTCCGCTACCAGTGGCTCCCGTGCCGGGATTAAATGTGGTATCAAGGCTACCATCAGTGTTAAGACGAGCAATATAGTTACGGGCAGTACCACCAATATTGGTAAACCATCCACCTATTAGCACTTTGTCATCACTTTGAACCGCCAGCACATTGACAGTAGAATCAATGCCGGGATTAAAACCGGTATCAAGGCTACCGTTGGTATTAAGGCGGGCAATGTAGTTGCGGGCTATACCAGCAACGCTGGTAAAATATCCACCTATCAGTACCTTACCATCACTTTGCACAGCTAGCGATGAAACCCCGTGGTTTACCCCGGTACCCGGATCAAAACTGGTATCCAAACTGCCGTCAGTATTAATGCGAGCAATACGGTTGCGCGAGGTGCCATTGTAACTAGTGAAATATCCTCCGATTAGTACTTTCCCATCATCCTGTACCGCCATACAACTTACCACACCGTATGCTCCAGTCCCCTGATCAAAGGTACTATCTAAACTGCCGTTGGCATTAAGACGAGTAATGTATCTACGTGACATACCATTGAATGTGGTGAAATCTCCACCAACCAGTATTTTTCCATCACTTTGTAGACTAAGAGTGTTTACGTTGTCGTTTGCGCCAGTACCCGGATCAAAACTGGTATCCAAAGTGCCATCCGTATTTAATCGGGCAATATTGTTACGTGCGGTACTATTTACATAAGTGAAATTTCCACCTATCAATACTTTGCCATCTGTCTGGATATACAGTGTGTTAATTTCACCATTTATTCTGAGATCCGGCGCAAAACCGGGATCAAGCGCACCGTCTGCGGCTATGCTCGGTTGAAGTCCAAAACATAAGAGCAGTAATAATGTGGCAAACAAAGTTGTCACAGTAATATATATTCTTTGAGTACATCTTATCACTAACAAAAATATTGGGATAAAACTGGATTTTGAGTAATTATTAAACATTAGATTTATTCCTCCTCACAGAAATATGGATTTATTTTTTTAGGCGAACGATTTCAGGTTAGGCAAGTTTACATCTTATATAATTTAAGCATAGACAATATTAGAGATTAAATCTACAGTTAAAACAAATTATTTTTTGCGGTAATTTTTTGCGGTAAATTTTTTGGTGATACGCTACAAAGCACGAGCCTTGAATTCCAGCTCATCACCGAATTATTTACCGCCAGAAAATTTTTGTCATGAAATATTTTTCATAGATGGACGCATATAAATTCCTCATCGCTTCTTCCCGATAAATCTCAAAGCTCACCGTCAACCGGCTGTTGGGTAGACAGTTGCATTGCCAATTACAAATTACCTTAATTTAAGGGTGGTTATGAGAGCCATATAAATAATTAAGTCACGATAGCAAAGACGGTTTTAAAAAAGCCCAAAGCTTTGCTATGACCTTTTATACACTAATCAACTTGACTGGTCAAATATGTTGAGCCAAAAAATTGGGGGTATGGTTTAGGTGTTTCATCATAGTTTATCTCGCTCGTCCAATGAACATGGGGCAGTAAATTTATATCAAGCCTATATTCGTCGTGGTTGAGCAGAATAAATTAAACCGATGTTACATTTCGAGTGCATGTTTGTAACATACTTTGTTATTTTTTGTTACATTGAGCCGTGCAGAAGCGGTTTGTAGTCAATCATTAATTTGATAAACAATTATATCTAACATCTAAAGCACAAACTTCATTGCCATTATACTATAGACTTTTGGAAAAATGTTTGAAGCCAGAAGCCAAACCGTAGAGCGTTCCAAAACCTCTTCGGTTTTTCAAAATCTACCCAAGCCATTTGAAATCTTATTTGATGGGTTTACTAGCAACCAGATGCCGATTATGAATTGACTATGCTTCACTGCCATTAAGTTAAGGGCAACCGATTGCCCCTACATAATATGATGAGCCAAAGGGGCAACGCACAAGCCATGACGACAATCCTTAAATTTTCCGGTATTTTACAACCAAATCACTTCAATCTGTTTGTTTGCAAAGGTGACGAGTTCTCGTTTGCCAACCGCTTCCCAATCTTTCACTTTGCCACGCTGGAAAATCACGAGCCAACCACTTGGTAAACTGAGTCGCTTTAAATAATCGGCTAATTGCTCTTTACCTTTAGTTAATGCCGTTTTGGAACGTAGCTTTAATTCTAATGCGAATCTTTCTCCAGCAAACTCAAGACACAAATCTAAACGTCCTAAACCGGCTGCATATTCCCGACTGATACGCCCACCACTATTGACAATTCTTTGTAACCAAGCCATAAATAATAAATGGTGAGCGGCCTCAGTGGGCACTGGGGTCGTTGGATGGGATTTTTTAGCATAATCCTTTAGAAATTAAGGAACAATCAACAACTTAACACATTATTGGCTTTCTAGGATAACTTATTGAATTTATTAACATTCCCATTCAATGACCCCAGTGCCCTGTCAGGCGATTTTGTGAAAATAAAAAACAGCCGATGTTTGCGAGAGAAAACGCCCTTAATAACTTCCCCATCCGCAATGTATTTCATTTCCCCATCGTGAACGAGAATGTTTTTTCCCTCTGCGGGTGAATTTCTATCAGTGAAAAACACTAGAGTATATACCGTTTGAGGAAAATTATAAGTATTTGAACTAACAATGGTTTCCACCGTCGATATTTGATGGTAGTAATAAAACCGGTCAAAATTATCACTGTAATTAGCATGTTGCGCTTCAACGATGACACGATTTTCTTTGTCTTCAGCAAACAAATCAAACTTTATCGCAACGTTTGCTACCGGCTCAACGAAAGCTTTTTCGACCTCTGTGATTTTGATTTGGACACCGGTGAAGTCCTTAACCATTTGTGTGAAGATAGCAACATCACTGAACCCTTTCTTGAAGACGGTTCCTGATGACAACGGGTTGACTTTGATTAATTCACTCATACTTTGATATCCTTTTTTATTACTTTTCTGGTATATACTTTACCAATATCAAAAGAACTACAATTATTGAAAACTCCGGAAAACTTGGAAACAAATATAAACCTGATTATTATTCAATACCTTAAAACGTTTCTCATCTGTTCAAATTGTTCACCACTAATACTTTGATTTTCGACAAATTGCTTGACGGCATTTTCGTTTAGTATTTATTCTCGTTCCCAAACTCCTCATTCTCCACTAGAAATAGGCTCCGGTTTTCGCGCTGAACTTTTAATGCCGGATTTTTCTGGTTGTAACGGATTTTGGGGCGAACCGATATGTTTGAGATACTCGTCCACCGAGGGATGGATTTTTTTCGATCAAGATCACGTCTTTGCCACACTCAGCGGCTTCTAACCTGTCATCCCGCTAATTCCACCCCCACGACCAATATAGTCTGGTTGGTTGCAACGACATCTGTCATGCGATTCCTCCACAAATTGGATTTAAGGACTCTGAAGAGAGCCATTAGGGTACATTAATATATCCTAATAATCTATAAGAAAAGGGAGAGATATTAAAAGGAATAAATTGAATAGATAAAAAAGTAATGGAGAAATTTAATAATGTAAATGGCAATACTTATTAATTATTTTTAAATCTGAGGGGAAAGCGTTAAACTTACGTGAGCTGCTATATTGGATGATGGTGATAGATTTAAACAAGATTAAACGGATTATCATGACAAGTCTGATTATACCATCAATGTTATCCTGCTCATCCGTAAAGAAGTGTAATCTTGTTCAAACCACAAATTGTCTGAATCCGGATTCACTGGATTTTAGGATTAACCTGATAAAACCAAACTAAATCCATCCTGAAAATCCTTAAATCCCGCAAATCCGGATTCAGACTCATTACTTAATTGTGATAGAGGGCCAACATTGCATATGCTATACAACCTAAGCTTGTACGGTTAAACGTAAATCATTTTTGAGAGGGACAGTAAAGCTATTTTGACGCAAAAGGCGAGTCGAAAAAAATAACACTTCCAAATTTTGGTACCCTTCATATTCCAGCAAAAGTAATGAACAGTTGTTTCGTTCATTGCGTGAAACGGATTTCCCGAAACGATTGCCAAATATTGGTTTCGGGAAATCCACTTTGTTCCATTCCCGAAACAACTGTCAACTACTTTTGAAGGGTGTCCAAATTTTCAACTTCACCGGTTTGAGGATTTAAACGAATAACTACTTCATCATCTAATTCTTCGGATTCTTGTTCACTATAGGGTGTAACGAAATCTATGTATAAAATATCTGTGGCACGATCATATTTAAAACTTAGGTTTGTTGCCATACGATATCTCCTTTAGGCAATCTTGTGCTTAAATAGAGCAGTAAGAATCCAAAAATGAGGTGCATTATCTGTTATAACATTGACAACAACATAATTACCTCGTTTGATGTCATCAAACCAACGAGATTTTCATATAAATATCATTTATTTGTTAATACAACTAAAAAAGATAAATTTTCGTTTTCCAGCAAAAATTATAGCTATTTTGAATATGGCAATTTCAAAATAGCCATATCTTATGCCAATCTTTTTAACATAATATCAATCATTGAAATATCAATCATATTTTCGTGATTGTAGGGCAATTTTTCAGAATCTTTGCCGAGGCGGCAATACCGGTTTAGCCACCCAAAAGTGCGTTCAACAACCCAGCGACGCGGCAATACCTTGAATCCATATTCCCCGGCTAATCGCCTGACAACTTCTAAAGTTCTTCCACAGGTATTGATGGCCCACGAACAATTGACCACTAAACTAAAATAATTATGGTATCATGCTCGTGCCATGATAAATAATTCCATGAAAAACCTCCGAGGTTTTGAAAACCTCGGAGGTTTGTTTGGTTTCAAACATTTTTCTGAAAGTCTATAAAGCCACTCATTTTGAACTTGTTTATAATGACAAATCAGTTGTTAAGAAGAAGCACTGAACCAATGCCTACTACGCATACCTTTTAGAAATTACCCATTAATTACTTTCCAAACTATGCCTAATAAACTCGTCTCGCTTTTTATCCTTATCATAAGCATTACTTGTCTAATTGGTGCAGCCGCACCAGAGTCACAACCACCGCCTAATAACCCAAATAGCAATTTGGAATTTGACTACAAAATTGCCCTGAAATACAGTCAAGAGGCTATTGGTAAAACAATTGGCAATTACACGCTGACAAATAGCACTGGAAAAACGATTTCACTGGCAGAATTTCGTGGCAAGCCATTGGTAATGAGCCTTATATATACCACTTGTTATCATACCTGCCCCATGACTACCCAGCATTTGGCTCGTGTGGTACGGATAGCAAGAGACGCGCTTGGGGAAGATAGTTTTGCCGTTGCGACGATAGGTTTTGATACTCTATTTGATAGCCCCGAAGCGATGCGCCATTTTGCAATTCAGCAAAAGGTAAATATTAACGATTGGTATTTTTTGAGTGTGACTGCAAAAACGATTAATGCACTCATTAAGGATTTAGGATTTACTACTTTTCCTTCTCCACGCGGTCATGATCATATTGTGCAAGCGACAGTGATCGATGCAAGCGGTAAAATTTATCAACAAGTTTATGGTGAAGTATTCGATATACCACTACTTGTGGAACCACTCAAGCAATTAGTGTTAGGACAAGCTAAACCAGAGCAACCATTTTTAGAAGATTTAATCAACAAAGTTCGCTTTTTCTGTACCGTTTATGATCCGAGCAGAGATGCTTATCACTTTGATTATTCAATCTTTATTGGTATGTTCATCAGTGGCTCCATTATTTTGTTAATTATCTTCTTTTTGGTGCGGGAATTTTTGCGGAAGCCTTGAAATAATAATTATCAAACCTACATAAAAATACCTTTGCTAAAAACTAGACTAATAAACTAGTGCAGGAAGGCGGAAATTTCCAGACCATTTTAAAGGCAAAGAAATCCGATTTTTTCCAAAAATCGGATTTCGGGGTGGCCTGAAGATTTCCGCCCGAAGGCACTAGGTTATTATGAACGAAGGGTAACCTTCGGTCTTGCCCCTACATTCAATGGGTAGTCCCAACAAACCAATAGTTGATTTTTGGTGGGATCGCTGTCAATAAGATCGAGGTAAATCCAAGCCTCTACTGCCCGCATGCCCACCTAACCAATTGATTTTTAACACCGGCATTGCTTTGTGGGGACTATCTAAAAGGGCCGGTAAAAATATTAGTGTTTGACTGCAATCATAGTGCTGATGTGAGCGATATTAAAGCCTGATTAGGACAGCTTTTTATCAATCGCCGGGGACGGGTTTTTGGCGGTTTTTGTTGAAGATTAACGACTTGGACTATTTCTACCACATCACTTGCCTTTCTTAAACTGTCCATTGGTACAGTTAAAAAAATTGAAAAAAAACGGTTGACAACTGAAAGACAAAGGAATACGGTGGGCGTTGTCTCGTTTAATTAGACAATCAAACAACTTTTTTATTTACCTCATATTGATGTGGAAGTTTATTCATTCCTCAACAAATATACGAATTGATAAATTCTGAGAAACCAAGTTTCTTGAAGAAACTTGGGATCGAACCAGTGAAACTAGATATAGGAGTAGATTAGTGAAAACAAAATTATTCAGTGTCTTTTTTTCCATAATTTGTTACGCAAATTGTCATGCTGCCTTCACAGATTGCGCTCAACCTAAGGTCGGAGTATGGGCAAACACAACAGAAACCTTCCTCTCCGTAGAAAACCTGAAGAATGGAATGTATCAAGGTATCGAGCCGGAGGTGATACCGCTGACAGATGGAAAATATGAAGGTGAACCTTATACTAAGGGAGGTGCCATGCATAATGTCGTGATTTTTTATAAGTATGCATTTGGCGATCTTAATGGGGATGAGGTTGACGATGCGGTCGTTTTGCTGATTAATGATCCTGGTGGCAGTGGCACCTTCCGCCATCTGGCGGTTGTCATTAATCAATATGGAGTTCTTGTGAATGCGGACACAATTTTTGTAGGTGATCGTACCCAAGTTAAGAAGCTCTTCATTAAAGATAATCAAATTATCTTTGAGGCAGTTGAGGTTGGCCCTGATGATCCATATTGTTGTGGAACACAAAAGGTGCGCAAGACTTATGTTTTCCAAAAAGGAAAGCTAATCGAATCCTCCATAACATATCTCGGTTCAACAATACATGATGCGATTTTGCAGTTTATTTTTCACCCGATTTTGGTTTTGTCGCTAGAAACAATCCGATTTTTCCAAAAAAAATTTCTTTTTTAGAAATATGATTTTTTCTAATCCAATTTTTCCAAAAAATCGGATTTCAAGTTACGGATATAAAATATCAGAAATTATTGCTTCATTATCAAGAGTAGAAAAACTTGTTTATAACCCATTAATTACTTAATTTATCCAAACTATGCCTAATAAACTTGCCTCGCTTTTTATCCTTATCATAAGCATTATTTGTCTAATTGGTGCAGCCGCACCAGAGTCACAACCACCGCCTAATAACCCAAATAGCAATTTGGAATTTGATTACAAAATTGCCCTGAAATACAGTCAAGAGGCTATTGGTAAAACAATTGGCGATTACACGTTGACAGATAGCACTGGAAAAACGATTTCACTGGCAGAATTTCGTGGCAAGCCATTGGTAATGAGCCTCATATATACCACTTGTTATCATACCTGCCCCATGACTACCCAGCACTTGGCTCGTGTGGTACGGATAGCAAGAGACGCGCTTGGGGAAGATAGTTTTGCTGTTGCGACGATAGGTTTTGATACTCTATTTGATAGCCCCGAAGCGATGCGCCATTTTGCAATTCAGCAACAGGTAAAGATTAACGATTGGTATTTTTTGAGTGTGACTGCAAAAACTATTAATGCACTCATTAAGGATTTAGGATTTACTACTTTTCCTTCTCCACGCGGTCATGATCATATTGTGCAAGCGACAGTGATCGATGCAAGCGGTAAAATTTATCAACAAGTTTATGGTGAAGTATTCGATATACCACTACTTGTGGAACCACTCAAGCAATTAGTGTTAGGACAAGCTAAACCAGAGCAACCATTTTTAGAAGATTTAATCAACAAAGTTCGCTTTTTCTGTACCGTTTATGATCCGAGCAGAGATGCTTATCACTTTGATTATTCAATCTTTGTTGGTATGTTCATCAGTGGCTCCATTATTTTGTTAATTATCTTCTTTTTGGTGCGGGAATTTCTGCGCAAGCCTTGAAATAATAATTATCAAACCTATATAGTACACCTTCGCTAAAAACTTGACTAATAAGCTAAGTTATTATGAAAGAAGGGCAACCGCAAAGGGATTGCCCCTACATTCAATGTGATTTGGGCAACCACAAGGGATTGCCCCTACATTCAATGTGATTTGGCAACCTCGGTGCTGGACGGGGTTTGCAACCCCGTCCATAACGTTTAATACCCTTATTTTGGTTCACATTTGAAACGTGAGGTATGGGGTTTGCGGCCCCATCGAAAACGTTTGATGCCATAATGAAGGTTTTAAAACGTAAAGAACGAGGTTACAAACCTCGTTCTGCAACGTGACTAAAAACCGATTTTTTTAACTTGGTTTTTTGTCCAATATTAATACTCACTCTCAATGGGAGATTCTTATTAAAAATATTAAATCTCCAACTAAACCATCATCTCAAAAAATAACGGTTCAATCCACTAAATATCAGCACCAATTATTGGCTTCTGATACATACGAGGATACGTTAGGGGAACAAACTTTGAAAAAATTTTTTCACAAACCCATAAATTATACCTATCTTTACGTAGATGCTTGGCTCAACTTTGCTTTTGGCACTAAGAATAATCCGCTTTATCATTTAGGCTCTTTAGCCTTTTTTTTATTGTGGATCGTGCTAATTAGTGGCCTTTATGTGTTTGTTTTGTTTGACACGAGCATTACCGGAGCTTATCAATCCGTTGAGTCTATGACTGAACAATGGTATCTCGCCGGGGTAATGCGGAGCCTTCATCGTTACGCTTCCGATGCGGTTGTACTGGTTATTCTGCTACATGTCATACGTGAATTTTCCCTAGATCGTTATCGTGGTTTTCGTTGGTTTTCATGGTTTACCGGAGTACCGGCCCTGTGGATGATGATTTTGCTTGGCATTACTGGTTATTGGCTAGTGTGGGATCAATTGGCACAATACGTGGCTATCGGTTCTTCTCAAATGCTAGATGCTTTGCCGATATTTTCTAGTTCTATGACGCGCAATTTTTTGGCAGGCAATCTAAGTGACCGATTTTTTACCTTAATGGCTTTCATACATTTATTAGGTTTACCGATCATGTTGGTGTTCGGTTTGTGGATACATGTTAAAAGACTCACTAAGGTTGAGATAGTCGTGCCAAGAGGCTTGGCAATTGGCACTTTTTTGGCCTTACTGATTCTATCGTTGGTTAAACCGGCGGTGAGCCACGAGCAAGCGAATCTAGCGATTGTACCAATCGAATTGAATTTAGATTGGTTTTACCTCAACATTTACCCTCTACTTGATTATTGGACGGCCGGTGAAACATGGGTTTTGACAATAGGGATCACGCTGTTATTAATGCTAATGCCATGGATTCCTATTAAACGCACCCCGCCGGCTGCTTCAGTTCATCTTGACCATTGCAATGGCTGTGGTCAATGTTTTGATGATTGTCCATTTGATGCGATATCAATGCAAGCACGTACAGATGGTGCGCGGTGGAAAAGGGAAGCAGTAGTTATTTCGGACTTATGCGCGTCTTGTGGTATTTGTGTTGGATCATGCCCATATTCTAATCCATTTCGTCATGCTGACAAAAGGCTTACTACCGGTATAGATATGCCAGAATTCCCGGTTGCGGAAATTCGCGACGCAACTCATACTGCGTTAGCGACATTAAAAGGGCCAGTAAAAATATTGGTATTTGGTTGTAATCATAGTGCTGATGTAAGCGATATTAATGAACCAGAAATTGCAACGGTAAAATTAGCTTGTACTGGTATGCTACCGCCAGCCTTTATCGACTACGCTATGAAAAAAGGAGTGGATGGGGTTTTTGTGTCTGGTTGTCGTAGTGGAGATTGCTATTATCGGTTTGGCAATCATTGGATGGAAAAACGTGTTCGTGCTGAACGAGTTCCTCATCTTCATAAGAAGGTAGATCACCAGCGTGTTTATCTTGGTGGTGGTGCTGATACGGATAAGGCTAAACTTCTGCGGGAGATTGCTGCCTTTCGTAATATGCTGCTAACTAATAAACAGCCGGCCTCAATGACCAAAGGAGAAACCAACCATGAATAATGTATTACGTTATGTCTTGCAAATATTTAACTATTCGATATTCATGACAATCGTATGGTATTTTTCTGTGGCACCAGCATATCAACACCTTGCACCCGGTCAAGCACTTATTGCCTTATCTATCGGTCATGCTGGGCAACCAGTAGAAGAATGTCGGCAACGTACCCCTGAAGAGCTGGCAAAGTTACCGCCTAATATGCGTAATCCAATGATATGTCCCCGCCAGCGTTCACCGATAGAGGTAGAATTGTTCATGGATGAACAACCGCTTTTGCGTGAAAGCTTTCAACCACAGGGTTTATCTGGCGATTGGGGGGTAGATGTTTACCGTCAATTCAAAATACCAAGTGGGCAACACCACTTAAAAGCACGGCTGAAAGATAGCGTGAGAGTTAAGGATTTCAACTATGTGCATGAAGCAGAAGTGGTTTTGAAACCGGCACAATTATTGGTAATAGGTTTTCAGCCTGAGGAGGGTGGGTTTATCCTTAGGTAACATCGGTTGTCATTTCCGAGAAAAAAACCAATTGTTCCGGACAAAGGAAATTCTGGGATAGTTTCATGCTTGCTGGACGGGGTTTCTTGCTGGACGGGGTTTGCAACCCCGTTCGGCCCCGATTTATGTTCCACCGATTTCATCGGTGGCTATTCACATTTAACCCCTTCGGGGTTTCCTCATCTTCGCAAATTCATAACACCGAAGGTGTAAAACGTAAATAGCCTTATGTGAAACATAAGGAACTTTGGGACTCATAAAAATTGGCAAAATTATGATAGATTTAACACCCCAGTTGCAAACTGGTGGAAGCCTAATATTTGAAAACTTGTGCTTCAGTACTTAGGATCCCTACAAATCTTTTGCCCGTTCCTTAACCAGAAAAATATTTTTTTGCCTTTGTTGTAATTGATTGAAATATAGTACCATTTTTGTCTGCACTGAATTGCTGTTGTTTGCCTCGCACTGGCCACACGTAGATGGTATCAGTCTTGCCGACTTTAAGTACGACACCGAAGCTAAGACCAATAGCCCAAGCACTACCACTGTGTTTGTCCGTGGAAGACGACCAGTAGTCCCTTGATTGCACACCAGAGAACGCATAAAGTGCCGATTTTCGGTATTTATTCTCTGTTATTGTTGTTTCCCATTCATCCTTAGTAGGTAAACGCCAATCACCGGCTTTTGAATTGTCGCGGAGTCCACATTGTCCATGAGCGAGTTTAGCAACAGTTTGTTTAGCAAATTCCCAACTTTGTTTACCAAAACAATCCGGTTTTTCCAACCATATAAGCCCGGTTCTACTATCCGTAACAGTGCCGTCGTCGTTATCAATGTAACGGCCCTGTTGTTGAATCTTTTCTCCCGTTTTAGCTGGAAATAACGTTGCGAGATTTAGCTTATTACTTTTAGACAATTGGCTCAATGGTAGCACGTTCTTATTAGGTTGCCATTGGGAGAGATACTCACAACCTAATTTGGATAACTGTGCCGGTGATTGCCAACCAACCCAGTGTCTGCCATTATCCTCAAATAATATCGGCATCCAATCATCAACTACCGGGCGAATGACATATTCTAATGGGGAAATGTCTCGCAATAACTGACGCGGGTTGTTTGACACTATTTGTTGGGGGGCGGAAATCATGGCAGATGATAAAATTGGTTGTGTTATTGCGCGTTGTAGCGGCTCTAACATTTGGCGTACTTCACGCAACTCATTGATATATCGCTGTTCTTTTTGTTCAGTATCTCGGACACTATCTAAATTAACCGCGTATAATATATTGTCTGACAATTGTTCAATATGAACTTTTGTATCTCGCACATCGGCGGTGATTTGGCGTAAATACTGTTCTTGTTTGTTGCCACCCATTAAGGTACTCGCACATTTATAAATGTCGTGAAATGCAGCACCAGCTTGAACTATCGTAATTGCTAGATCGATCATAGTAGAATAATATTGTGATAACTACAAAGATTGTTTATAAAAAAGGATTGGTTCAAAACAATATCAAAGGCTACAAAGTTAAGTTTGTTACAGCAAAGAGTATAGCTTTGGTTTAATCCTTTATTATAAACAATCTTTGTAGGGGCGATAAATCCCTTATTATAAACAATCCTTGTAGTTCCCGCTTTTTTTAACATAACCATGAATAAAGAATGTTTAAGTATAGCTGATATGATGTCCGGTTTGATGATGGTATTTTTATTTATTGCCGTCGTCTTCATGTTAGATGTGCAACATTCCAAAGCCATTGTTGAACAGCAAAAAAATGCTCTTGAGCGGCAAAACAACGCGATGAAAGAAATTGTATTAATAGATAAAATTAGCCGTCAACAATTGCATACCGAATTGCTCCAAGAATTTGCTTCAGATTTAACCCTATGGAACGCTGACATATTAACCGACAATACCGTGCGGTTTAATGCGCCTAAAGTGTTGTTTAAATCGGGAGAAAGTACGCCACGTCCTCGCTTTAAAGAAATTTTAGATAATTTCTTTCCACGTTATATAAGAATTTTGCAACAATATCAAGACGATATTAAAGCTATCCGGATTGAAGGACATACCTCAAGCGATTGGTTAAACACCGATGACATAGCGATTCGTTATCTGAATAATGTTGAACTCTCACAACAACGGGCATTATCAACTTTGAAATATTGCTATTTACTATCAAGTATAGAAGGGACACAACAAGAATGGTTGCGCCAAGTATTGCGAGCCAATGGTTTATCATTTGCGAACCGGATTTTTAATGATGATAATTCTGAAAATGCTGACAAATCGCGCCGGGTTGAATTCAAAGTAGTTACCAAAGCCGAAGAAAAATTGCACCAGATTTTAGAACGGTCAAAAAAATTGTGAATTGCAAGAACTACAATAAAATCAAATTATGCGACAAGAACAGATACATATATTTACACTCATATTTGCTATGTTTATGTTTTGGTTAGCATGGCGAGATTGGCGAACCTTTCGCAGTGGTGCCCACATTAACTACAAACCCATTATCGTCAGTATTGGGCTATTAGGCACTTTTGTCGGTATTGTCTTGGGGCTTTTAGAATTTGATACCAGAGATATTTCTGCTAGTGTGCCACAATTGTTGGAAGGTTTGAAACTAGCATTTTTAACTTCTATCATCGGTATGGGATTGTCCGTCTTATTATCATGGTTACAGGCTCTGCCAGAGCCGGACAATTATACTATTATTCAACAATTAAATATTATCAACAAAGCCTTAGTCAAAGCCTTAGACAGCATAAATCAGCAATTGATACACACCAATACTAAATTAGACACTAACAATAAATTTTTAATGGAAGTATCAAATGGTATAAAACAACTAAGTACTGATAATCAAACCTTAACCACAATCTTAGGCACCGTAAAACAATTAAAAGACGATATTTACCAACGCCGTTATCGCTTTGCGAAATTGGACGCGACAGGGCAAGCACTTCCTGAAGAAACCAGCCAATGGGCTGCTATCCAAGATAATGAAACTGGCTTAATTTGGGAAATCAAAACTAATAATGGTGGGCTCCAAGATGGTAGACATACTTATACTTGGTATGAGCCAGATGATGATATAGTAGGCAAGGAAAATGGTGGTGATTGTATGGGTTGCCGTTGTGATACGCAAGCATACGTTGCTGCCATTAATAAGATGCAATTAGCTGGGTATAGAGATTGGCGAGTGCCGACAATAGAAGAACTGGAAACCCTAGCCAACGAGCAAACTCCAATTGATAAACGCTACTTTCCCAATATTCAATCGGCGTGGTATTGCTCCTCAACCGCCAAATCTGGTGAAGACGATACTCTATGGTGTATTAATTTTGATACGAGGCATCGTGGCTATGGTAAATATGGTCATGGACATGTATTATTAGTGAGAAAAGGGGTACGGAAAATTGATTAGGAACGTGCATAAAATAATTAGAGCAACCAAATCGGCATGCCCCATTGTCCCAATAATGATTTATAGGGGTAATCCTTTGTGGTTACCCTTACGAAACCTCAAGTTATTTTAATTTATGAATCACATCAAACAGTTATATAAACATTCACTATCTTTATTGACAGATTTATATCAGTTGACTATGGCTTATGGCTATTGGAAAACCAATAAAATCAATCAAGAAGCGGTATTTACCTTATTTTTTCGTAAATCACCTTTTCACTGTGGTTATGCTATTGCTGCCGGTTTAGATACTGTGCTTGAGTATATCGATGATTTACATTTCGCGGATACCGATTTGGCTTATCTTGCCACTTTAACCGGTGCTGATAATAAGCCTTTATTTGAACCGGCTTTCCTTGACTATCTCCGTGATTTGCGTTTTGAGTGCGATATTGATGCTATGCCAGAAGGTACGGTTGTCTTTCCCCACGAGCCACTGTTGCGAGTGCAAGGCCCATTGTTGCAATGTCAAATTTTAGAAACCCCATTACTCAATATCATTAATTTCCAAACTCTTATAGCTACAAAAGCGGCACGGATTTGCCAAACAACTCAAGGTGATCCAGTCTTGGAATTCGGTTTACGACGGGCGCAGGGCATAGATGGTGCGTTAGCTGCCAGTCGAGCCGCTTATATTGGGGGCTGCGTGGGTACCTCCAATGTGTTAGCCGGTAAACTCTACGGCATCCCCGTCAAAGGCACTCATGCCCATAGTTGGGTAATGTCTTTTGCTAATGAAACAGAGGCGTTTCAAGCTTACGCCCAAACTATGCCTAATAATTGTATCTTTTTGGTAGATACTTATGACACATTGAAGGGTACAAAAAATGCCATTGAAATGGGCAAATGGTTGCGTGACAATGGCCATGAGTTACTTGGCATCCGTTTAGACTCTGGTGATTTAGCCACCTTGAGCCAACAGGCTCGCCAAATGCTTGATGAAGCCGGATTTGAACAAACGCATATTGTCGCCAGTAATGATTTAGATGAGCATCTCATTGCCAATCTAAAAGCCGCTGGTGCTAAAATTAGCTTATGGGGTGTTGGCACAAAGTTAATCACCAGTTATGATCAGGCAGCATTAGGAGGAGTATATAAACTTTCTGCGATTCGTTCACCTGGGGAACAGTGGCAATATCGCCTTAAACTTTCAGAAGAACCGGTTAAAATTTCCAATCCCGGCTTATTACAAGTACGCCGTTTTAGTGATGAGCAAAGCCAATTTAGCCAAGATATGATTTATAATCAAGCATGTAAGCCGGCTGAGCCACCAAATATGGTTAATATTACGGCCTTTTCGGTTCATCCAAAACTGGCTGAAGGACATACTCTATTGCCTTCTGATACGCCTTATCAAGATTTACTGATACCGGTGCTACGTTTCGGGCAACCAGTAGAAAAATCATCATCGTTGCTCCATATTCGTGAAAGGGTACAAACGCAATTAGCCAGTTGTCCAGAGGGTATCAAACGCTTAAAGACAGCGGATATTTACCAAGTAAATTTGGAAATAAACCTTTACAATTTAAAACAAAAACTTGTTAATGATATAAGGAAATCAATAAATAACTGAGGCGATCTCGAAACCACTAAACCGGCTAGTGCCGGATCGCGGAAATCCCCAGACCACCAGGCAACCATAAAGGATTGCCCCTACAAAGATAATATGATCTTGTAGGGGCATACCGATTTGGTTGCCCGGTTGAAGATGGTCTGGAAATTTGAGCTTTACTGCACTAGGTCTTAAAGATTTGGCCGGTTTGGCTTAAAACTAATGACAACTGAAACGTGACAACTAAAGAAAAACGACTTTTGACTATCGCAGTGGTGATGTTTATCGGCTATATGTTGCCGTTTTATGTCCTACCATACGCCCGTAATTTTTATGGCGATTATTGGGATTCCCTTGACAAAGCACGCCAAGAGATTGAACGTCGTAGTGGACTGATGGGACGTGTAGAACACTGGGAAGCCGAAAATAAACGAGCCAAGCAAGAACAAAAACAAATAGAAAATGGTTTATTGCCGGGGAATACTCGCGAGTTGGTAGGTGCCAAGATGCAGGAACTGGTAAGACAACTTGCCCAAACTGCCGGTATAAAATTCAAATCACTGGATATGCCGGATGCCTCATTAAGCACTGGAGAATGGGTGTTGGTGATTCAATCTATGCTATTTGAAGCTAATTCAAAAACGCTCATGAAATTTTTACGGGCTGTGGACAATGCTAAAGTCAATTTGGTAATAGTTAGTTTAGATATCCGTACCAATAGAAATAAATTAAGCTGCACGATTAAAATCACGGGTTTTAGCCGTGTTTCCGTAGAAAATGATGAATCGTGAATTTATTACATTTCAATGAGTTATTGTTAATAATTCCGCTATCCGATTTTTTGAAAAAGTATCTTTAAACGTTTCGGACGGGGTTGCAAACCCCGTCCAGCAAAAGGTTTTAAAACCCCGTCCAGCAAAGTAGAAATCCGATTTTTTCAAAAAATCCGATTTTTTCACAATTTACAATTCACAATTAGAAAATGAACGCCCTTAGCTTGCCCCTTTTTACCCAACTGTTGTCTAAAAAAGGTATTGCGCCGGTAGAAGACTTTCCAAATGACCCTCGTCTGATGTTCTCAACATTACCTGAGATTGAAAATCGAGCCAAAGTCCGTTTTATTTTAGGCCCACTGGTTCGCTTTGAACGGTCAACAGAAGAACATGTGGAACGCCTTATCAAACATTGGCGTGCTAAATTGTCACCGGAATTAGACGGTGCTGACAATGCCGATGGAATTGAACAATTAGATAATGAATACCTCAAAGATTTAGCCTCTGATGCCCCAATTATTCGTATGGTTAATCACCTCATGGAACGAGCCTTAGATTTAAGTGCTAGTGATATTCACTTTGAGCCAGAAGAAAAATATTTAAAGGTACGTTGTCGGGTAGATGGGGTGATGGTTAATCTTGAATATCTGCCAACCACCGTGATTGCAGCTGTGTCTTCTCGTGTCAAACTTATGGCCCGTTTGGATATTGGCGAAAAACGTTTGCCCCAAGATGGGCGTATTCAATATCAAATGGGTGAACGTGCTTTAGATATGCGTGTATCAACATTGCCGGGGATTCATGGTGAATCTATCGTCTTGCGTATTTTAGACCGTAGTGATATTCAGGTAAGTTTGAAACAACTTGGTATGCCCCCTGAAATTTTCAAGCATTACTCCAAAGTTATTCAGCAACCACACGGTATTATATTAGTCACGGGGCCGACTGGTAGCGGTAAAACCACCAGTTTGTATGCAACTCTTGCCAAAATTAATACTGGTCAACAAAAAACTATTACCATTGAAGACCCGGTAGAATATCAGTTAGAAGGTATAACTCAAATTCATCTCAATGCCAAAATTGGTTTAGATTTCGCGGCTGGTTTACGTTCTATTGTGCGACAAGACCCTGATATTATCATGGTGGGGGAAATTCGTGACCGTGAAACCGCTGAGATTGCTATTGAATCAGCCTTAACTGGTCATTTAGTTTTTTCTACTTTGCATACCAATGACGCAGCCAGTGCCATCACTCGTTTGCAAGATATGGGAATAGACTCCTATCTAATAAGTTCAAGCGTCATAGCCGTTATGGCTCAACGTTTAGTTCGTAAAATTTGTAAAAGTTGTACCCAACCGGAATATATCAGCGATGAAGAAATCGAATTATTGGGTATTGACTTAGAACCTGATGCTCAAATTAGCCGAGGTGCCGGCTGTAACGAATGTGCTAATACTGGTTATCGGGGACGTATGGGGCTATATGAATTACTCACAATTTCCGATGATATTCGTCACGTCATTGGTAGTGGTGCTGATGCCAGTGTAATTCGTAACCAAGCAATTAAAGAAAATATGCAGACATTACGGCAAGATGCGTTAAGCAAATTTTTAAATGGTATGACTACCCCCGAAGAAATCGTGCGAGTGACGCGAGCGAATTAATGGTTAATTTTAAAAGAAATCCGATTTTTGGCCAAAAATCGGATTTTGAAGATGCTTTAGCTTTGACATATTGGATTCAATTACCACATTTATGCTATCATCTGAACTTGCAACAACTTCCACAAAACTCTAAAGGACATTCTAAAAATAATGATGAAAAAATCTAAACCGGTTACATTAGTAGCCTTTCTTATTGTGAGCTTTTTTTCAGCGGGGGCACTTAGTCAGGAAAATCATTACTGGACTAACCAATTTGGTGCCCGTTCTGCCTTGATGAGCGGAGCCGTGGTAGGTGGTGTTAGGGATACCAGTGCCGGCTTTTATAACCCGGGAGCTTTGGGTTTTCTCAACTCTGCAACTTTTTCCGTAACTGGCAATGCTTATCAACTTGAGTTAATTGAGATTAGTAATGGAGTCGGAACTGGTGAAAACGTAGATTCAACCGAAACCAATATCATCCCGGCATTAATTTCTGGTACGGTTACTTGGAGGAATAACACATTTGGTTATTCGCTATTGGCTAAAGGTAAATCCTCAATTAAGTTATCTGGACGGCATGAGGCAAAAGCTTCAAACATTTTGGACTCAAACTCAGATTTTGGTCTTGATGTTTTTGATGGCATGGAAGAGTATAGGGGGCAATTTACTTATGACAGTGATGTCAGTGAAATGTGGGGTGGTTTAAGCTGGGCGAATAGGCTGCATGATAATGTTTCCATGGGAGTTAGTGCTTTTTTTGCTTTGCGGGATCAAAGTTTCAGTAAAACTATGTTTGCTCGAGTGACGAATCCTGGCAGCAAATACATAGCCAGTCAAGATTTCTTTACAAACGCAGATTACATTAATGTTCGCGGGTTGTTAAAGTTTGGGATTGCCGCCGAGTTTGACGCACTTAAACTAGGTGCAACGATAACTACGCCTAGTGTTAGTTTGTTTGGTGATGGCACTGTAGCTGGCGGTTTTGGGCTATTTAGGGAAGATAATGCCAGTGGTATTCTTGCAGATGATCATCAAGAAGACCTTGATGCTGAGTATAAAACCCCATTTTCTTTGGCTTTAGGGGTGGACTATGCAATCACTCCAAAAACTCGTGTGGCTGGAAGCATTGAATGGTTTGCCAAGCAAAGTAGTTATAACATCATGACTCCAAACTCAAAAGATTTTTTAGTGGGTGTAAGTGGTGGAGAAGGACCAAATAGCCGAGATGTCCTTAAAATTGAGGATGAAGCTGATAGTGTGATGAATTTTGCCATAGCTGTTGAGCATGCTTTTACTGATAAAATTAAAGGTTACTTAGGTTTTCGCACTGATTACTCAACATTTTCAAGTGACAGCGAAGGTCAACCGATAAGCATCAACAGTTGGGATATTTATCACCTAACTTTTGGCTTTGCCCGTAAAGGCGAAACTTCGGAACTAGCCGTAGGTTTAAACTATAGTTTTGGCAGTGGGGATGATTTTGACCGATTAGGTATGATCAATCCAGCAGATAGAAAAGGAGATGACTACATACTTGCTTTAGGTGACGAAGGAAAAGCATCTGCTGATTATAAAGCTATTGGTCTTGTTATCGGTTATACTTACTTTTTTAAGTAACAATCTTGTTATAATTTCAGGACTTATTATGTAGGGTGGGTAGAGCGATAGCGAAACCCACCATAACTACCAAATTGATGAGGGTAAACTTTCTGTTTTTTCCATATAATGGACTGTTCCCGATTTCTCCACCTGGAAGGAACAAAACCCAAAATTGGGGGCTTGTGTGGGGCATTTGGATGGTAGCTACGCTCGCTACCCATATCTAAATCAAAGGTAAAAACGCCCGGTTGTTGTTGCAGTTTAATATCATAAACAGTTATACCACCAAACGCATCTGACACACAAAGCACATCGACTATTTAGATAGTTTGCCATGCAATCATTACTGGTATCTGGAGCAACACTACCATCTGAAACGATTATTCCACAAGAAGCCGGATTATCACTACAAAGATTGCATTTAAAAAATAATTTGATAACAAGCTTGCTTTGATAGTAAAATACTGATCGTCCCCATATTTGCGGACTTTTATTTTTAAACCGGAGGATGGATAATTTAATGAATAAATTAACTCTTGGTTTTTCTGATGTAGTCAGTATTGAACCGGAAAGAATGAGCGGAGAACCTTGCTTCAAGGGGACTCGTGTGCCTATTAAAACTTTATTCGATCACATTGATAAATTAGACGAATTTTTTGATGGATTTCCATCAGTCACCCATGAACAGGTAAATAAGGTTTTATCTTTAGCTGGACAATCGTTTTTATCTTTATGTTATGAATACAACAACAAAACTGCTACTCGATGAATGTCTTAACTGGCGACTTTTAAAAGAATTACCTGAATATCAAGTTAAAACCGTGCGTCAAATGGGATGGAGTGGTTTAAAAAATGGGGAACTTCTAAATAAAGCACAGCATGAGTTTGATGTATTAATCACAACGGACAAAAATATCAAACATCAACAGAATTTATTGAATTATGAGATTTCTATTGTTGTTTTAGATGTTCGTATAAATAATTTGGAACACATACGCCCACTGCTCCCAAAGCTAAAAGAAAATTTATTAGTAATTAACGTACATGAGATAAAAGTTATTAAAGAATAAAAAATTCAATAATACCCGAAACTAAACCTGACAGGTTTTAAAAACCTGTCAGGTTTGGCTGAAGTTAAGTTTCGGAAGTTATTAAAGCCTCATTCCTAAAGAAAAATAACCTGGATAGAACCATGTAGGGTGGGCAATGTCTGTTGTTCTTTTATGGTTCCGCCGGCGTGGAAATCCATTTTTGTAGCGAACGCGTCGTCAATATCATTAGAATCGTTCCAAGTCTAATACCTATTGTCATCAAATTGAAATTGTTCTCAATCTAAATCCTTTATAAAATGCAATCCTTGTAGTTATTGTTGATAACAAGATTCTAAAATTACTACTGAAGAAAAACTTGCGTCCAATTGAAGTCATAGTTCAAAAATATATGCAGGATAAAAAACTTTTTATTCGAGAGTATCCACCAAAACTATTGATTAATCATGTGGATACGCTATCGCTTTAGGAACCCTACAAGTCATTGATTTTATTAAATGTGACAAAGTAGAATTAGGATCACTATATGTCATAAATTGTAAGGGCAGACATAAGAAGGTTGGGTGGGTTTCGCTATCGCTTTACCCACCCTACATTTGCTATTTATCATTTGTTGAACAAATAGCATATCCTTCAATTACTCGTTCAGTTGAATTGTATAAAACCTTTTTACCGTCAGCATAATATCCCGTCTCACCAACTAATGGTATTGGATCAAAAATATTTAGATTCCAATTACTAGAGATGTCATAATAAGGCGATTGTGATTCATCAATATCAGCATTCTGCCATTCTCCTTTGCTGTCTAGATATCCGTATTCATTATCATTGTGTCTAGGATGATTCGTATGTTTATGCGGACCAGCAAAAACATTGGCCCAATATTGAGTATTCCCTTCCAGTTGATTGGCAACATAGTTATGTAAAGCGATACCATGTGAATCGGAATTTAATTGGAAAGGAGATAAACCTTTTGGACATCCTCCTTTGATGCTGTCAAAGGAATTAATAACAACATTGCCAATGGCAAAAGTAAATCCACCATCGCTGGTGGTCATATCACAATAAACCTCAAACGGTTGATTGCCACCACTGCCATCCGGATCGATTTGGTAAATACCGTCTTCTGAAGAAGGAGCATTTTCCTTGATTTCTTGGCACGAACGCGCCACTTCTTGAGAAGCACAAGCCTTTGTTGGCCACGCAATCCCTTCTACATCATTGTAATTAGTAGCAATTTCCGTTTCTGCCGTGATTTGACAATTGGTCACGTCTACCACGCCAAGGGGCAAACTCGTTTTGTTGTGAATACCAAAGATTAAGGTATCATCGGGCAAAGTGTCCAAAGCCTCAATTTCGAGTGATTGCGTAAGTTCTTCGCATACAGTTGCAACTGTATTGCCGTCGTAAGCCAATAACTTAACCCCAGCATCTGGGTTATTCCGCAAATTTGCCACGCCAAAGAGTATCGTTCCGGCGGTATTCCACGTTAAGTCTTCAATTTCACCGGGGTATGCGGCAACCAAATTTGCTTGCCCGGTGGTGGTGTCAATGGTGACAAGCCCATCGCCAGTTGCCCAACCCCATAAGGTACCATCGGGATGAAATGACAAGCCATCAATTTCTTTAAATCCAGTGGAACCGATTGATATAAGTTCACCAGTTTGGCCATTTAGTTGGTAAAGATGACCTTTTGTCTTGGTATCTTTTCCAGAAGCAGCAAACAATTCAGCCGTTTGGGGATGAATATCAAGAGCTTCGATGTCATGGGCCTTTTTCATATCACCGAGGGCCTTGACTTCAAACGTTTCGGGAGAAACGGTGAAAAATTGGGTGTTGTTTAAGCCAGCGTCGTGGACAGCGTAAAGTTGGCAAGTTGTTCTTTGTTGGTAAAGAGCTTGAATTTCATTTTTGGATAATGCACGATTGTAGATACGGAGATCATCAATTAAACCGTCGAACGTTCTGTTAGTATTTTCAGCAACAATCTTTGTTCCGTTATTATCCCAATAAGTCCCTATCAGCAGATCGTAGGGATTATCCAAAGTATCACTATGCGAAATAATTTTTTCAGCTTCAACAATACCATTAATGTAAATTTTAATGTTCCCCCCGTCGTAAACAGCAGTTATGTATTGAAATTCACCTATTGGCATCGTATATTTAGGATATTTTGAGGGATTCCAGCCCTCGTTGAACATAGCAATAGCAAAAAAAGTACTACCCACATGTCCCACTCCGTTGCCGCTTTCTGTAGTGGGAAATAAAGTAAACCCTCTTCCACCACCCGGTGCCCTCCATGTGTATTTACTTATTAACGAACCACCTCTTCCTTCTGTATACACCCACCCGGTGATAGTATATTGCGTATCAAATTTTTGAACCGGATTGACTATTTTAACGTAATTGTTCGTTCCATTAAATTTGGCAGCTTGCCCAACTATTCCTTTAACGTATTCAATCTCACCATTAACCGTCCCATCATTCCCATTGCCACTTTCATCTTTGGCATTTCCTTCAAACGGATAATAGGCAACCAACCCTTCATTCAAGTCAGCTAAAGCAACATGCCCTGTCACCATCATACCCACCAAAAACGCAACCAACACAACACGCCGCCAAATTGACGACGGAGATTTCAAGGGATTTGCTCGGGCAGTAGATACTACCGGCACACCCAGCATAAGGCTTGCAAATAGCCAATTGACCAAAAATCGCCACCGATTAGGTGGTGCCTCCGAATTTAAGTTTCGCGTGGAAACTCGTTTTAATCGTAAATGTGACATTATCATATTTTCCGGTGTATTGATGAAAAAAATTACACCACCGCCAGCACCCATCGTTATACATAAGTCAAAATGGTATGAAAAATCAACTACTTTAAATACTTGTGTATAACGATGAGCCGCCAGCGGGGTGCAAAGTCGCCAAGACAAACTCACACTCAAGCTATGAATTTGCTTTGAAGGGCGTATGATAGGGACGATTAAGTTACATAACACGTTAAACTGTTATACATATCGTGTTATATCATAAGTTATAAACCACGGCTCACTGAATAAATACGGTACTTTTCCACGAAATTTTTAAACTTCTTATGAGCCACATTCCACCAAATTCTGCTGAAAATTGTCACCACTTGGGATGCCTACATTAAATATAATTGGTATTAGATAATAAACCAAAATCAATTTTAGACTAAAAAACAAAACTACCATTAAATCTTTAAAGCTAACCACAATTGTAATTTAGGTTTCTCGTTCCCAAATTCTATTTGGGAAGGACTGAATTGATGCTCTGCATCATAAATGGTACTTTGCGCCGCGTTGAAGGCATTGTGCAACAAAGTTTTAGATATTAACCAAAATATGCACATTTTTCTTAATTGAGGGATTGTTTTTTTCTGGTGATTTAGTGTACAATTGTCCCTCGCATTGAGCCGGGAAATCCGACTGGTTAAAATTGACTTGGCTCTCAATAACTTAATAGTGGGGGCTGGGAGCAATCCTCTACCTACGCTCGCTGATAGTTTGGAGGTTTTTATGAACCAAGAAGAAGCTACAAAAATCTTAGCACGGTTAAAAAAATATACTGAAAAAGTCACTTCTAGCAAAGAGAAAGCTATGAAAGCTTTAGTTGATGCTGGTCTTGTGAAATCAAATGGACAACCAACTGATTTGTATAAAAATTAATTAAATGTACAAACATTATCCTTCTTTAGTTTTTGGATTCCATGCTTGTGAAAAAGAAATCGGCGAAAATCTTCTTTCTGGAAAAGGAAACTTCAAAGCTTCCGAAAATGATTATGATTGGCTTGGAAATGGTATGTATTTTTGGGAAAATAGTCTCCATCGAGCTGAACAATATGGTGAAGAACTTAAAAATAGGCGTATGCGGCTAGATAAACCTTTTGTAGTTGGTGCAGTTATCAATCTTGGATACTGTTTTGACCTGCTGGAGTCTCATTCACTACAAGTTCTTCAATCTTATTACTATTCCCTAAAAGATACCTATTTGGCCGCTGGCTGGGAAATGCCCCAAAATAAAAACATAGGTATTAATACAGATAAGCTTTTAAGAAAACTTGATTGTGCGGTATTTGAATATATGCACGATGAAATGAAAAAAAGCCAAGTCAAACCATTTGATTCCATAAGAGCAGCTTTCTGGGAAGGTCAAAAACTTTATCCTAATGCCGGATTTAAAGAAAAGAATCATATCCAAATTTGTATCCGAAATCCAAATTGCATCAAAGGTTATTTTAGACCTCTCAAAATGGATAGCAATTACCCAAGGGTTTGAGCAGGCAACGCCCGATTCCCTTGTTTAATTATAACATTTTCTCGTTCCCAAATTCTATTTGGGAACGACTGAATTGATGCTCTGCATCATACAAATGGTACTTTGCGCCGCGTTGAAGGCATTGTGCAACAAAGTTTGGGAACGATATAAAAATTTACCCACCCTACGCTCGCTGAAAATTAATTACATACGTTCAACAATCGGAGGATTTATGATTAATAGTATTAGGCAACAAGCCATTGTAGGAAAGGGGGGACGAATTGAAGTTATATCCCCTCAATTGCCAATCGGCGCAACGGTAGAAATTATTGTCTTAATAGATGAACCTATTAAACATGTATCTCAAGCTAACACAACTTTGACACCCAAACCCTCAAACCAAAAACCATTTTCCATTCGTCAATTTAGTTTGGGCGAAGAAGTTAATGTGGTACGTGACGAACTTTATGCGAGCCATCGCGGCGCCCCAAAAATGGAGGCTTGCTTGTGTAGGGCATCCAAAGAACTTTCGTGGGATGATTTTTTTGACCAATCTACCGTTTTTGGAGATGATTTTCTAGCAAATCGTGAAAATTTACCACCACAAACTCGGGAGTTTTTTTGATGTATGTACTTGATACAAATATATGTATTTTTGTTCTAAAAAACCGTTCTAATCAACTTAGGCATAAATTTAAAGCTACTAAAAATTTAGCTATATCATCTGTTACTTATGGTGAACTTTGTTATGGTATTGAAAACGGGGAAGGGCATTTAAAAAAACAACGCTGGGAACAACTTGATACATTTACACAAAGGCTCTTCATAGAACCTTGGGACAAAGATGCAGCCGATGAGTGCTCTACCCACCCTACGCTTGCTTTGGGTTCTCCTCTGTTGCTTTCAACGCGCCCGATGCTTGCTAATAATTAGGACTGAATAAATTATGAGTAAAAAAGATTTAGAAAATTTTCTGAACCAAAATATGGAAAATACCCAAGCTAATGTTGACTGGTTATCTCAACGAAATGAGTGGCTTTGCTACATAGAGCAGTTCTATGATATGGTTGTCAAATGGCTTTTTCGCTATATTGAGCGCGGCAAAATCCAAGTAACTCGTCGAAATATCACCCTAACTGAAGATAACATCGGTAGTTATTGTACGGAAAAGCTTATTCTGAAACTGGCTAACAAAGAAGTTTCTTTGACACCAATTGGCACGGTGTTGATAGGCTCGAAAGGCCGTATTGATATGAGTTCTAGTGCTGGGGAGGTCAAATTCGTTCTAGTCGAAAAAGACTCAAAAAGTCCCTTAACGCTAAACATGGACGCGAGTGAAAAGTCGGCGAACTCAGTCTCGTTACAATGGAAGATAAGTACTTCACCACCATCAATCAAATTTCTTGAGCTAAACGAAGAAAGTTTTTCTGATGCTCTCTTGGAAGTGCTAAATGTCTAGTAAAGTATCTTTCTCTTCTGCCTCGCTGACGCTTGAAGAAATAAGTGATTATTACAAAGTTATGAGCGAGGCATTACGAAAATATTACAATGTCGCTGACATGGGCAACCCAATACCACCACGGTTTATTGGGTTAAATAGGGAAGAATTAGAAAAAGAGCTTAATGAGCGACTTAATGAACTGGATAAAAATGTCTCATTAAATCTGCTAAGTGCGATAGAAGCTAGTTTACGAATTGACTACTTGAATAGGGTATATCGACGGGAAAAAGATGATTTATCAAAAGCTTTCCGGGAAATCCATAAAAATAAGGCCAACAAAGCCTCTTTAGAAGAAGACATTTTATCATCTTGGAAAAAATATCATCCTTCATTCCAAAGCATTTTTTCAGATATTATAGGTGCTTTAAAATATAGACATTGGCTCGCTCATGGTCGTTATTGGGTACCAAAACTTGGACGACAATATAACTTTTATTCAATTTCTATTATCGCAATCAGGTTTTATCAATACGTACCTCTTATTAATTGAGTAAGCGTAGGATCAAATACTTCCAAATCTAAAGGTTTGGACTCCAAAGCGTTACGATATGGCAGTGAAGCGTCGGGTTTTCTCGTTCCCAAACGAGGTGAAGGAATGCCTTCCCTGACGCAAAGTATATCTCGTTTCCACGCTCCAGCGTCACTGCCATTAAGGGCAACCATAAAGGATTGCCCCTACATAACATGTTGATTCGTAGTCAAAATGTAGTTAAAGTAGGTCGGGTTGAGCTTTGCGTAACCCAACATTTATGCGGGGTTTTGTAGGGGCAGACCTACGTGTCTGCCCTTTTACATTGAGTAATAAATAATTTGAGCCTTGGCCCTTGACAGGATTTTTTAATGGGTGTACTGTGCATTCGCTAGAGTATGAAAGGCATAGAAAACACTAAATCTAAGCTCTGAGCGCGGACTAGGGTTAACATTTCCGGCAAAACCACGTATATTGCTACCAACACCACAAAGTACACACCATGCTGATACGATTTGTAATCAAGAATCTATTTTCTTTTGGAGCAGAGAAAGAATTTAACATGCTGCCAAGCTCACAATCTAAAAATTTAGATCATCATAAATATAATGTTGGGGATGGCTTTGAACTTTTAAAAATGTCTTCGGTTTATGGTGCAAATGGGGCTGGTAAATCAAATTTGATTAAATCCTTGTTTTTATTGAAGGATATGCTTTTAAATGAAAACATTTCCCAAAGTTTTACTGATAAGCAGTTTAAACTTTTAAAGTCTAAGAATAAATTAAGTCAAATTCTTAGTGTTGAATTTTTTCAAAATGAAAAGTCATTTTATTATGCTATCGAAATAAATGACGGTATTATCTTCACGGAAGAATTGTATGAATCGGGTTTAGGGAAAAAGGATGATGAACTGATTTTTGAGCGGAAAACGGACAAAGATAAAAAAACGCTTATCAAATTCTCCGAAAAATTTGAATCAGATAATGAGAATTTGGTTTTAAAAAAGGTTATCGAAAAAAGTTTAAGCAAGCCTAACAAGCCTATCTTCAAACTTTTAACCACCCTTGAAAATCCATTTCTAGCGGATATTGGAACGGCATTGAATTGGTTTGAAGATACGCTTCAAATTGTCATGCCTAGCTCAAAGCCAATTGCTCTAGCGCATCAAATAGATATTGACAAAGTGTTTAGACAATACGCTTCAGATATCATGCTTTCTTTTAATACCGGCATCCGTGGTATAAAACCGGAACGCAAAAAGCTCAAAGAATTTTTTGGTGAAGACATTGAATTAGATGAACTACTAAAAGACATTGAGGATTCGCCACAAAAAATGATAGGGAAGAGATGGAATGGTGAAGAAATCATTTTAGTGAAAGAAGATGAAGAAGTTATGGTTAAACAACTTAAGCTAGAACACAGCGGGAAAGAGGGTGTCATCGCCGACTTCAATTTAGATGAAGAATCAGATGGAACTGTCCGGCTATTAGATTTTATCCCGGCATTCAATAGTGTCGCGAACGAAAGCAAAGTTTTTGTGATAGACGAGATAGAAAGAAGCATTCATCCTTTATTAATCAAAGCCTTAGTTGAAAAGTTTTCACAAGATAAGCAATCTAATGGTCAGCTTATTTTTACGACTCATGAGTCAAGTTTATTAGATCAAAGTATTTTTAGACCAGATGAAATCTGGTTTGTAGAAAAAGATAAAAGTGGCTGTACGGACATATATCCTTTGAGTGATTTCAAAGAACATAACATCACTAATATAAGAAAGGGTTATCTAAATGGTCGGTATGGTTCAATTCCTTTTCTAGCTAACCTGAAAGACTTAAATTGGCATCAATATGATACTGAAGAATAGGCGATATGAAAAACAAGAGCCGAGTAAGGATGCTAAAATTTTCATTATCTTGTGTGAGGGTAAGAAAAGAGAACCTGATTATTTTAAATACTTTCAAGAAATCAGTTCTAAGATAAGATTAGAAATTATTCCAGCCAAACAGGAGGAAGATAATTCTCCAGTGGGATTATATAACGAGGCTTGTTCTTGTATTATAGCAACAGATGATAACCCCACTCCTAAATATGATGATATAACTGATGAAGATGAAATTTGGTTTGTTATTGATACTGATAAATGGGGTGAAAAAATTTCAGAACTGAGAAATAAATGCCAAGTTCATAATAATTGGTTTGTCGCGCAAAGTAACCCATGTTTTGAAGTCTGGTTGTATCATCATTTTCATCCCAATATTCCTACATTCGATGGAATAGAGGTTTCTAAAAACTGGAAGTCATTCTTGAATAAGAATATTAAAGGTGGTTTTAATAGCAAGCGGCATCCGGTTTTAATAAAATATGCAATCCTTAATTCCAAAAAGAATTATACGGAGACAGAGGGAAAGTTAAATATTGCTTGCACTGAATTATTTAAACTGGCTGAAAACTTTTATCCATTTGTTAAAAAAACAGTTGAAGACGCTCTATCCACAATGGAAAATGATAAAGAAAACACATAATTTTCTCGTTCCCCAACGAGGTGAAGGACTGAAACTTTGCTACGTAAAGAATTTTTAAAAGAGTTAGCTTAATGCCTCAATTAAATAATCTCAAAATACAAATTTTTATCTCGTTCCCACGTTCCAACGTCACTGCCATTAAGGGCAACCAAATCGGTATGCCCCTACATAACATGTTGATAAAGTAGTAGGGTGGGCAGAGCGATAGCGAAATCCATCATCCATTAGTCAAGTAAGTCTGGTTAGTAGTAACACGTAACCCGACATTTTTAAACATCAATATAACTATGAAAATAAAAAAAATTCTTCTAGCCATGCTTGTCGGAGGTGTCGCAATGTGGAGCCTCGCCGGTATATGGCACGAATTAATCATGGCGAAATTCTATGCGGAAGAGGCCCTAGCGAAACATGAGGGGGTGGAAATTATATTACTTGCGTATTTGGTGCTGAGTCTTATAATGGCTTACATGTATCCGCTCGTATACAAAGGTGGACGACCAATTGTAGAAGGTTTGAAGTTTGGCGTTATAATTGGTATATTGTGGGTGTTTCCACACGAACTAGCTATGGCTGCTGCACATGGTGATTCGATTTCTTATGTTTTTAAAAATGCCGCATGGCATTTGATTGAACAAGGATTCGGTGGAATCATCATCGGTCTTATTTACGGGCGGATTGATGTTAGTCAAGCCAAGTAGGTTGGGTTTTCTCGTTCCCAAACAGAGTTTTCTCGTTCCCAAACGGAGTTTGGGAATGCCTTCCCCGACGCTCTGCGTCGAATTTCTAAAAGAGTTAGCTTAATGCCTCAATTAAATAATCTCAAAATACAAAATTTTCGTCTGTTGAAAAACTTGGAAATCCCACAATTAGGACAAATTAATCTCATTGTGGGGAATAACCATGCCGGCAAAAGTACTGTCTTGGAAGCATTATGTATTTATGAATCTTTGGGTTCCCCGCTGTTGCTTGAAGAACTCCTTGAAAAACATGATGAATTAGAAGATATTACTGATGGTGAAGGCATGTTGTCAGTAGAAAACTTCTTTACCAATCGATCATTTCCTCAAAATGGCGATGGAATTTATATTGGGAATACTGACCAAACTGAATATGTCAGTATGCAACAGACTTACTTCACTTTGGAAAAAAGTGATCTAGAACTGGAGAACAGCATCTTACAGCGGCGTGTTAGAAGAGAACTTGAAAAAACGGCCCTCAAAACTGATGAGGGCGTAAGACAATCGTTAAAAATTATTGCTAAGAACCACCGACTAGAAAAACCGATAGTCGCATCACGATTTAAGCAGCCCGGCATTTCGCAAATTTGGCTTGATTTCCAATCTTATGATCGTAATGACCACCGATTAGGTAAAGAAGAATTACAAAAAATGGGATTAACATTGGCTTGCAATTATATCCCCAGCGATTTTATTTCGCTCAACCAACTATCCGCTATTTGGGATGACATTTCCTTAACTCATGGTCAGCAGGTGATTGAAGGATTAAAGTTGATTGAACCGAAAGTAGAGGGTTTAACCTTCAGAAAAGTGAATCAAAATGGTAGCGCGGCTGAACGGAAACCTTTTGTTAAACTCAAAGGACAAGAACGGCTAGAGTCTCTAAGGAGTTATGGTGATGGAATCCGGAGAGTTTTGCAAATGTTTCTTTATCTGATACGGGCAAAGGGCCAGCTTTTACTCATAGATGAATTTGAAAATGGTCTACATTACACGGTGCAACCTAAAGTATGGGAACTCATTTTCAAACTTGCCAAGGATTTAAACGTTCAAGTTTTCGCCACAACTCATAGTTGGGATTGTGTAACCGCTTTCCAACCGGTTTCTCAAGACAGTGAAGAAGAGGCGATACTATTTCGATTAGGACGCAGTGTTAGAACGACTAATCTTGGTCAAGTGATTGCCAGAGTTTACGATAAAGAAAGCTTGCAAAGAGTGACTCAAGCGGATTTGGAGGTACGCTAAAATGGAAGATGCTGTTTTGCTGGTAGAAGGTCGTTGTGACGTGGTTTTTTTTCAAAATTTGTGTTGCCTATTAGATATTCAAGGTATTTCAATTAAAATCCCTGGTGATTGTGATGTGGAAAATATCAGAGGTGGTGGAGTATCTAAAATACCCAAAGTCTTACCTGACTTACTTCAAGAGATTGAGGATGGACATATCAAAAAATTAGCGGTTGTAGCAGATGCCGATCATACCGGTATTAGTGGTGGTTTTTCTGAGCGTTGGAGCCAATTAACTGCCCCCATAAAAGAGGTTGGCTATACTATCAGTTTACCTCCTGATCAGGCTTATGAAGGTAATTTGTTTAAGCATCCAGAAGGATTACCGCCAGTTGGGCTGTGGCTTATGCCTGATCATAAAAATGATGGCATGTTGGAAAATTTAGTCAAACAAATAGTGTGTGAAGGACAACAAAATGATATCTTAGACAAAGCAGAAAAGTGTCTTGATGAATTACCGGTGAAATTATTTGAACCTCAAGGGCGACA